>Ga0213868_10000884_pt1 | contig 29213 bp, 26 predicted proteins | sample PICome_9_FD_160087 | JGI IMG/M metagenome (GOLD analysis project Ga0213868, IMG submission 160087) | Coastal seawater microbial communities near Pivers Island, North Carolina, United States - PICO127 | ecosystem: Environmental > Aquatic > Marine > Coastal | place: USA: North Carolina... | reverse complement strand
CGACAACATCTTCCGCTTCGTACAGGCTGGCTCCGAGGTATCAACTCTTCTCGGTCGTATGCCTTCAGCTGTGGGCTACCAGCCAACCCTGGCTGACGAAATGGGCCAGCTGCAAGAGCGCATTACCTCAACCCGAGGCAAGTCGATTACTTCACTGCAGGCCGTATACGTGCCTGCCGATGACTACACCGACCCTGCGCCATTCACCTCATTCACTCACTTCGATGGAACAACTGAGTTGAGCCGTGACATCGCCTCGCTGGGTATCTACCCGGCTGTGGATCCGTTGTCATCAACCTCGACAATTCTGGACCCGAATGTTGTTGGTCAGCGTCACTATGACGTTGCTCGCCGAGTGCAGGAAATCCTGCAGCGCTACAAGGAACTCCAGGACATCATCGCCATTCTTGGTCTTGATGAACTTTCTGAAGAGGACCGTGTCACGGTTGACCGAGCCCGTAAGGTGCAACGTTTCCTCAGCCAGCCAATGTTTGTGGCCGAGATCTTCACCGGTCAAGAGGGCATCTTCACCGGTGTCGAAGAAACCATCGACTCGTTCGAAGCCCTCGTCAGCGGCGACATGGACCACCTGCCAGAGCAGGCGTTCTACATGGTCGGTGGCGCTGAAGACGTCGAGCGCAAGGCAGCCGAATTGGCTGCAAGCGCTTAATAGGAGCCTGCTGTGTCGATCCACGTCGAGTTTGTCTCGCCTGAACGCATCATCTTTACGGCCGAGGCCAAAGAGATCATCGTGCGTACAAGCGACGGCGAGATCGGGTTCATGCCTGGCCACGTTCCGTTTGTAGGCGTATTGCAGGTCGCTGAGGCTCGCATCTATGACATCGACGGTTCGACGTTGCACTCATTTGCGGTGCATCGTGGTTTTGTCGAAATCGCCAACGACCATTGCACAATCCTGAGCGATGTCGCCGAAGCTGCGGCCGACATTGATCCTGCTCGGGCAGAGCTCGCGCAACGTCGTGCCGAAGAAGCACTCGCTGCTGATAACGACGATGCCGACGCTGCCAATGCGCTGCGTCGTGCCCAGGTCCGCCTCGATGTTTCCAAGAAGGCTTCGGCGTAAAACCACTCCGTTTGGGCCGACGTTTGTCGCACAAGGCTGCTTTGCTGCAGAGACTCGTTCCTCGTCCGCATCCCGTTCCTCTGTCGCTCCGACTGGGGGCGCTCACCAGAAGATCAAAATGGACAGGCCCGGCGTTACCCACGCCGGGTCTTTCCCGTTTTCGACCGCGTTCCCGGGGTCTTGGTGCGGGGCAGGTGAGTCAGCCCACAGAGGCGGGGAAGACATCGATAATGCCGATGCTAGGTCGTACACCCAATCGGACCTGTGGAGCCTGGAGACGTTCAAGACCTACACCGGTAGAGACATACACCGGATAGTTGTCGACGAGTCCAAGGCCCCCGGCGGCGAGCGTCCGGGGAACCTTTGAGAAGGTGACTGGCGGACCAAAGAACGGTAACGAGATCTGGCCACCGTGGGTATGGCCGGCCACGATCAGGTCGACGTCGCTACCAACAGGCAGGTCATAGACCACACCAGGTCGGTGCGACAACAAGATCGTGAACGCGTCGCTCGGTTCGACGAGCGATGCGATCGTGTCCAGTCGACTGGTGGCAGCAAAGACGCTGACTCCCGCTAGCCGGATGGGTTGTCCTTCCACTGTCAGGTCGGTGATCTGATTGTCGAGGTAGAGGGCACCTGCGGCCTCCACGATCTTTTTGAGCTCGTCTGGTCGGTCGCTATCGCCCGAAACCACCGCCACGACGTTCACGTTCGCTGTCAACAAGGTGAGCAGTTCAATGAACGCCGGTGTCTCGGCTGCGATCGCATCGACACTTCCCTGGAAGAAGTCGCCTGGCACGAGCACGAGGTCCGGCTCTTCGGCAATCAACGTGTCAACGGCATTCTGCTCGTGGCGACCGATGTTCGGCGTCTGCATGTCTGCCAGCACCCCGATACGAAGGGGTTGGTCCACTGGCGCTGTCACAGCAACGATTTCGGTGGCAAGCCAATTCGGTTCTATGTGGGTGCCCCAGACTCCCAGCAGGGCAATAATGATGGCGAGCGCCCCGCCAAGGTTCACCAGTCGTGTCCGTCGTCTACGGATGAAGGCGGTGACATACCAACCGCCTAGGAGCGCCGGCACGGTTACGACAGCGAGCAGGTACAGCAGATGGGTATACGCGAACACGCCGAAGTCGTAGGTCTGGCTAGCGGCCAGCGCCCCGATTGCAAGAGTAATCACGCCGACAACGAACGACTTCTCGATCTCACGGATCGTGACTGGCGGACGGAACCGGGTCGCCGCCAGCGGAGCCAGCGCACAACACGCGGCAACGATAAGGAGAAAACGGCTTAGACCCATGACCACACAAGTGTGCCAGCACGCTCGGTTGATGTGAGCGCGTAGGAAATTGACAGTGCCTGATCCTAAACATTGTCTGCACCGTGGGCAACGGGGTGTAAATACCCGATTCAGCGGGTGTACTAGCGGCATGGAACATAGACGTCTGGGCAAGTCCGGTATCAAGGTGAGCGTGTTGTCGTTTGGCAGTTGGGTCACCTTTGGTGATCAGCTCGATATCGCAAAGGCGACCGAAAGTATGCAAGCCGCGTGGGACGCTGGCGTGACGTTCTTCGACAATGCCGAGGCTTATGCCGGCGGTCAGTCCGAGACCATCATGGGCGAGGTGCTCCGCCGGATGGGGTTGGACCGCAAGACGTACACAATTTCAACCAAGTTGTTCTGGGGCATCACCGATGGTCCGAACACCAAGAACACGCTCAATCGCAAGTACCTCATGGAAGGCATCGACGGCTCACTGGAACGTCTTGGCCTCGACCATGTCGACTTGTTGTTCTGCCATCGCTCCGACCCAGAAACGCCTATGGAAGAGGTCGTGTGGGCGATGAGCGACATCATCGCCCAGGGCAAGGCCCATTACTGGGGCACGTCCGAGTGGACCGGTGCCGAGTACAAGGAGGCGTGCGAGGTAGCGGCGCGGTTGAACCTGCGTGCGCCGGTCATGGAGCAGCCGCAGTACAACCTGTTCGAACGTCACAAGGTCGAGACCGACTACGCCGATATCTACGACACGCACGGCATGGGGCTCACCACGTGGAGCCCGCTGGCCTCTGGTCTGCTGACCGGCAAGTACAGCGACGGCATCCCCGAGGGAAGTCGCGGTTCGCTGCCGAGCTACAGCTGGCTGCAGGATCGTCTGACCGACGAACAAGCATTGGGCAAGGTACGTGAACTCGGCGCGATCGCCGACGAACTCGGTGCCTCGCTTGCGCAGCTTTCCATTGCGTGGTGCGCAGCGAATCCCCACGTCTCCTCAGTAATCACCGGTGCCAGTCGTGTGGAGCAGGTGCATCACAATATGGAAGCTGCTGCCCTCATACCGAGCATGACGCCCGACGTGATGCATCGCATCGACGCAATCTTCGGCTAACGACGCAAGGTCGATTCGACAGCGAGATGGCGCACGAACTAATCGATGTCGATCGGTATCCGATCGATCATCCCGGTACCCACAGATATGACCAGCTGGTGCGGGCCTGTCGTCATGACATGGCCACTATCGGCTGTGCGGTCCTGCCTGGGTTCATTCCGGCAGAGATCGCCGGGGGCATGGCCAACCAACTAGGCACCATTGAGACATTCAACCGCTGCCATGTCCTGAGTGCTTGGGGCGATCCGCCTGCTGCTGATCTACCCGCTGATCACATCCATCGGCGTCGATTCCCCGAGGACACCCACGTGCTCGCGGGGGATCAACTCGTTGGCACCGGCTTGCGGATGTTCTATGAGACCGATGGGTTGAATACATTCCTGGCTGACGCTCTCGATGTGCCAGAGCTCCACCGCTTCGACGATCAGTTTCAGGACCTGAACGTGGTCCAGATCAAGGATGGCGGTCTGCACGCATGGCACTACGACCTCTCTGACTTCGTTATCACCTTGCTGCTGCAGAAATCCGAGGTCGGCGGCCAATTCGAGTTCGCACCATTCATCCGTGGTGAAGTCATCCCTGGCATGGTCGGCGGCCGTGACGGCAGAGTCTGGGACGAACGTTACGACGACGTCGAACAACTCTTTGCGGGCACTTGGCCGGCTACTCATATGTTGGACCTGGAGCCAGGTGATCTGGTGATGTTCAACGGCCTGCGGTCGATGCACCGTGTGCGAGCCGTGCACGGTTCCACGAACCGCATGATCGCGGTGATGAGTTACGACACCAAACCCGGCTTCTCCTCAACCGATGCCATCAACGCCCGCCTCTACGGCCCCCGCTGCCAAGAGCTCCTCAACACCCACCTCTGATGCAAATTAGGAGCCTGATGCACGAATTAGGTACACCACGCTCCTAATTTGCTTCAACGGCTAGTCGATGACGATGTCGGACAGGCCGTCTTCGGGCGGGGGATAGGCCATGTCGAGGCCTTCGAGGTTGTCGACGACGATTCGGGAGATCAGTAGGTTACGGAACCATTTGCGGTCGGCAGGAATTACGTACCACGGGGCATAGTCGGTGCTGGTTTGACTGAGCATGTCGGCGAAGGCCTTCTGGTAATCGTCCCAGAGTTTGCGTTCGTCAAGATCGCCGGTCGCGAACTTCCAGTTCTTCTCGGGTTCATCGAGCCGTGACTGCAGCCGTTGCTTCTGCTCCTCTTTCGAGATGTGGAGATAGAACTTTGCAATGGTGGTGCCTTCGTCGGCCAGCAGTCGCTCGAACTCTCGGATGTGATGGAATCGCTGCTGGACCTTCTCTTCGCTAATCCATCCGTGGACACGAACGACCAGCACGTCTTCGTAGTGGCTGCGGTTGAAGATGACCATTTCGCCGGTCGACGGCGCATGTTTGTGCACTCGCCATAGATAGTCGTGAGCGAGTTCGGTGTCGGTTGGCTTCTTGAACGAAGCAACCCGAACGCCCTGGGGATTCACACCGTCGAACACGTGGCGGATTGTGCCGTCTTTGCCGCCGGTGTCGGTGGCCTGGAGCACGAGCAACACCTTGTGTTTGTCCTCGGCCCACAGCAGCTCCTGGGCGGTCTCCAGACGGTCATTCAGGACCTTGGTGATGTCTCGACCAATCTTCTTGTCAATGCCCTCGTTCTCGTCGGTCTGCCACCAGGACAAGTCAACAGTGCTGCCCGGCTCGACTCGGTACCTTGAGAGATCGAATGACAGGGCGTGCTCAGCAGTACTCATCTCGTCATTGTGTCGCGCCTACGGTCCAATTGCTGATTCCGACAGTGGAGCAAATTTGGGTCGTGCACGGCCAGAAGGCCTGGTCTCACCTACGCTGCTGGCATGTCCACTGGCGTACGAGAACCCGTCGCAGCCGGAAGCCTGTATGCCTCAGACTCCCAAGAGCTGCGTTCAGAGATCGATGCTGCCATCAACGGCGCAGATAGCGAGTTCACCAGCCCCAAGTTGCTCATCGTGCCCGATTGTGGCTTGGCCGCTGCCCCCAATGTTGCTGGCGCTGGGATGATCATGCTCGAGACCGAACGAGATCATGTGCAGCGGGTTGTGGTCATCAGCGACTATCGGCCTGGTATTGGTGGACGAGACGTCCAAGGCATTGCAATCCCTCGGGCTATTGCGTTTCGCACGCCGCTGGGCGATCTGCTCACCGATCGGGCCGCAATCGAGAGTCTGCAAGGGCACCCAAGCGTGGTGATCAACGACCGACCGTTCGAGAAGGACACGTCGATTGAAGTACATCTGCCTCCTATCCAACGGCTCCTTGGCGCAGTTCGAATCGTCCCCATGCTTGTAGGCGAGGCAACCACTGCTGAAGTCGTCGATGTGCTTGAACGGTTGTGGGGATCACGCGACACGCTGCTTCTTGTAAGCGCATCGTTCGGCTCGGGAACCGATGCTGAAAAGGTGGCACAACAGGGTGAACTAGCGCGGGCTGCGCTGTTACGAAACGACATGGCCACGGTTGCCCGCACCAATGTGTCTGCGCCTCGGTCTCTGGCTGCAGCGATGACCATCGTTGGTCGCCGGTCGATGGGACTACTCGACCTCGCCAGCGACACGGTCGAGGATCCCTACGGCAGCGAAGAGATTACCGATGTGGCTGCGCTCGCAGCCTGGGAATCGACCGATATGACACTAGGCGACGCCGACGCCGACCATCTTCGAGCGCTTGCTCGGGCCGCGGTTGAACTCACCGTGCTCGGCGGGCGGGTCGAGGGCAGCGACATGGGACGCGTTCCGCCAGCACTCGCAGCCCGACGAGCCTCCGTTGTGACCTTGCGCCTCAATGGCCGGACTCGCGGTTCTGCCGGCACCATCGAAGCTGACCGGGCACTTGCCGGGTCAGTTGTCCGAAACGCGGCCGCAGCATGCGCCGATCCTCGGCTGCCGTCGATCCAGCCATCAGAACTTGCCGGATTGGAGATGACGATTTCCATCGTCTCACCGATCGAACGTATCTTCCCTCGGACCAGCGAGGAGCTCAGCCAGATGCTCGAAGCCGGACGTCATGGGATACTCGTGACTTCACCCGCAGGCAGGGCAGCGCAACTCCCTGCAATGTGGACCCGGCTCAGAACTCACGAAGAGTTCGTTGGTGCTGTCGCCCAGAAGGCGCGCGTTGAAGGCCCCGCCGGGGTCGGACGTGCCGCGTGGTATCGCTTCGAGACCATCGACTACTAGTGGCCGACTGTCGAATGCGACAGACACGCTGGCTTAGTCTGTTTCTTCTGATAGCGGTCCTTGCGGTCGCCTGTCGGGCTGCGCCGAACCGGGTAGCTGAGACCGCGGCCACCGCTGCGCCCGCGACCACCAGACCAACCCCAACACGGGTAGCAGCAGCAACGACAGTACCCCCGCCGGCAACGGTGCCGAGCCCGGCACCACCAGCTGTTTCAACGCCTGTGCCGCCTGTGTCGCCTGTGCCGACGACCCGTGCCGTGAACATTGGTGAGTTGCTGGCGCTCTCCTCGTTGCAGCCGGTCGACTGTCCTGCCGATGTCAGCGCCGATCAGGTTTCGTGCTCGATCGCAGTGCTACCGCTCGACAGCTACGCTCCCGTCGCGGGTGAGAACGTAGAGCTCATGGTCGCCTTCGTCGACAACGGTGACCCGAACGGGGTTGGGCCCGTCGCCTTCCTCCAGGGTGGTCCAGGAGTCGGAAGCGTGACCGCCGCTCGCAACTTCGTGGGTGCAACGCACGATGTGCTGTTCGTGGATCAACGCGGCACCGGTTACTCCACTCCCAAGCTGAACTGCCCTGAGGTCGACGACCTCTGGCTCGCGCACTACACCGACGATCCGGCCGTGCGTATTCCTGATGATGAGTCCATGGTCACTGCCTCGTATCAGGCATGTGCAACGCGGTTGATGGCTAGCGGGATCAACTTTGATCATTTCAATACCACCGCTGCGGCGGCGGACGTTGAGCTACTCCGACAGTTGTTCGGCTACGACGAATGGTCGATCTGGGGAATCAGCTACGGCACTCGTTTGGGCCTGACGATCATGCGGGATCATCCCAACGGCGTGCGGTCAGCGGTGCTGGATTCCGTCGTGCCGTTCGAAGTTGATTTCTTTGCTGCGATCCCCGAGAACGGCATCCGGTCGATGACCGCACTCGATCAAGCGTGTGATGATGATCGGTGTGCCGCCGACCACGGCGACTTCCTCGACAATCTTTCTGCGCTGGTGCTCGAACTAAATCAGAATCCGGTGGTGGTATCCGCAACCCGGCCAGGCACCGGCGACACGTTCCCATTTCGTGTCGATGGTGAGACGCTCGTCGACCTGGTATTCACCCAGCTGTACAGCACCGGTTCGCTGCGGGCGTTGCCTCGCCAGATTGCACGAGCCGACGCTGGTGGGCTCAACGAGATCGTCGCCAGGTTCATGACCCGCCGCGGTCCCAATGCGTTCGACCTATCGATCGGGCTGTATTACACCACCTGGTGCCGAGAAGAATTACCGTTCTACGACGACTCTGGCGACGACGATCTACTCCGCAGTCTGGAACCACGTTTTGGCGACGCTGTGGCTGGGGCTCTGAGCAGCGATGGTGTTCAGCAGCTTTGCGACTTCTTCATGGTGGCACCGTCTGCGCCCCTAGATGATGAGCCGCTCGAGAGTCCGATACCTACACTCGTGTTCGCTGGTACGTTCGACCCGATCACGCCACCTGCATGGTCCAAACAAGTCGCCGATGCGCTGTCGAACTCAACCTACGTCGAACTCGCCGACCACGGCCACGGCATGGCGACATCGTGTCCTGCCAACATCCGACTCGCCTTTCTTATCGATCCGTCGGCATCGGTTGACACGACGTGCGCCGACGACACCGGGGCCCCCGACTTCGAATAGGCCTAGCGGTAGTCGACGACCGAGAAGTCGTCGAGTTTGTCAAGACGGTGTGAAGCATTGATCAGGCGGACAGTGCCAGACTTGGAGCGCATGACGAGTGACTGTGTTGTCGCCCCGTCGGCATTAAAACGAACACCCTTGAGCAGGTCACCCTCGGTAATGCCAGTGGCAGCGAAGAAGCAGTTGTCGCCCGAGACCAGGTCATCGGTGTGCAGAACTCGTTCGAGGTCATAACCCAACTCGGCGGCTGCGGCTCGTTCCGCGTCGTCGCGGGCCCAGACACGGCCTTGGAGTTCGCCGCCCATACATTTGAGCGCAGCTGCGGTGATCACGCCTTCGGGTGTGCCGCCGATGCCGAAGAGCACGTCGGCGTCGGCATCTTCCCAGGCGGTAGCGATAGCACCAGCAACGTCGCCATCGGGGATGAGTTGAATACGGGCGCCGGCTTCGCGGATCTCAGCGATGAGTTTCTCGTGACGAGGGCGGTCTAGTACGACCGCAGTCAGGTTGCGAATACGGTCACGTTTTGCTCCAGCGATGCGATGCAGGTTCTCGGTGACACTCGCATTCAGGTCGATAGCGCCTTTGCATTCAGGGCCGACGGCGATCTTTTCCATATACACGAATGGCCCAGGATCAAACATGGTGCCCGCATCGGACACAGCCAGTACGGCGATCGCGTTGTTCCGGCCATACGCGGTGAGCGTGGTGCCATCGATTGGATCGACGGCAACATCGACGGCCGGTCCGGTGCCGTTGCCGAGCCGTTCGCCGTTGTACAACATGGGCGCTTCGTCTTTTTCGCCTTCGCCGATGATGACGGTGCCGTCCATGGACACGCTGCTGAGCATGAGCCGCATGGCTTCGACCGCTGCGTCGTCGGCGCCTTCCTTGTCACCTCTACCCATCCAACGGCTTGCAGCGAGAGCGCCACTTTCGGTCACCCTCACCAGTTCCAACGCAAGGTTTCTGTCTGGGGTTTGGCTCATTGGTGCTCCGCACATCGACAACTTCCAGATCCTAATTGATTCACACAAGGTTGCCGTAGGCAGGTTGAGTGGTCATGATTGCGTCGTGACTTCGACGACAAACAGTAACGACGGCCTGGTGTGGTGTTTCCAGTGCGGCAACGAATACGACGAGGATGTCGTCGAGTGCACCGAGTGTGGTGTTCCAACAACGAAGGATGCTCCGACCGATGTGTCCAACGTTGGTGAACCCGACGACGACCAGTTGGCCTATGAGTTCCACGAGTGGACTGGCCAGGGCCGCTCCACCCTCGATGGCATGCTCACCCGTAGCGGCATCGACCATGCCTGGCAGGGCGCCACGTTGATCATCAAGGAAGCAGACGAAGACGCTGTCGACGAGGCGGTCGCAGAAGCCGAGATCGTGGCCATGCCGACACTCGACCTGACCCAGCCGACGATGGTCTACGAACTGGGCGAACTCGACGACGATCAGCACACTCGACTGTTGCGCCGCCTTGGCGAACAAGGCATCTCTCATGCGTTCGACAAGAACGGTGATCTGTTTGTCTACGAAAGCGACGAAGCGAAGGTCGACGAAGTCTTCGAATCGCTCGACGTCGCCGACGCCGATGAACGCGAGTTCGGTGCTGGCGTGCCAGGCGTCGATCCCGTCAATGTCATGTCGGACCTGTTCGTTGCTGCCGGACGCATCCGCAAGAACCCAAACGATGCAAAGGGTATTGTTGCCCTGGTTGAGACGGCGTCGATAGTCCATCAGATGACCTTGCCGTACGGCCTCGGAGCAGACGTGTGGGGTTCGGTCGTCGATCAGTCGGCCGACCTAAGCGATGCGCTATCGGGTGAGATCGAAGGTCTTAGCGACACCGATATCGAGGAAATGGCCACCCAACTCCACGAATTCATGCGCAGGCTCGTCTAACGACCGAAGTTCGGTAAAGCCGTTTCGTCAATGCAGTACTAACCTCATGCTTTGTGATGTTGGCCGAACTTGAGGTGTATCACTCGCGCCCCATTGCTCCGACCCGACGGGTAGCGATTGGCCGAGCGACTTTGCCAGTTGATGACTCGCCTGGTTTTGGCGGGCTCCTGCTCGGAGCAATCGTGGCGAAGTACAGCCAGATGATCGACCCCGAACTTCTCGAGGAACTTGAGATCCTGAGTTATCAGGTCGAACAGGGGCAACGAATTCCTCAGCCCCGGCTGCGGCATCGATTACAGAAGGATCGCATCGGGCTCACCCGTTCCGTCCATCTGTTGGAACGGCTGCCAAATAACAAACTTCACCTCAACTTTGAGGCACAACACAAAGCGGCACCGCAGTATGTGCTTGCCGCGGTGTATTCGGCTGGGACCATTCAGCCGGGCCCTCGGGCCGACGTCATGAAGGTCATCCGTCGAGCGATTGGATGGCAGGGCGACACCGATAGCGACGATGTACTGCTCAGCCACCTCAGCAGCCGGTTCGAGCGGTATGCACTGTCATCATCGAGCCAGGCCAATCCAGTGGCGTGGGCGCTTGAAGTCTTGGGTTTCGAGGCGCTCGATGATGTCCCGGATGCGGACACCTTACGCAAGACCTTTCGCAGCGCTTTGCGGGAAGCACACCCCGATGTGGGTGGCGACACCGACGATGCCGCTCACCGTATTGCCGAGTTGACCGAAGCTCGCCGGATTCTGCTGGCCTAATGGCAGTGATTCTGGCTCTCAGGACGTAAGAGATGGGGTGCCGCAGATGGCGCTGATGTTGGGAATCGACACCGGAGGTACGTTCACCGACGCGGTCTTGTTCGACGATGACGTGCACGGGGTGGCCGCGATTGTCGCTCGAGCAAAGGCGCCTACAACCCATCATGAACTCTCGATTGGTGTCGCCCAGGCAGTCAGTGCTGTGCTCGATCGAGTCGGCCGCGATCGAGCAGCAACGATCGCTCTTGTGTCGGTTTCGACAACCCTGGCGACCAACGCGTTAGTCGAAGGCCACGGCGAACCAGCAGGTCTGTTCTCGTTCGGGTTCTCTGCCGCGGAACTTGAGCGCACCGGCCTGAGCACTGCCGTTGCACCAGACCTGTTGACCAGCATGGATGGCGGCCACGATGCACATGGCAATGAACGATCACCCCTCGACCTCGAAGCCATCGAACATCGGGCGACCGCTCTTGCCGATCGTGTGTCCGCGTTCGCTGTCGCCAGCCAATTCAGTGTCCGCAATCCCGCACATGAGCAGCAAGCAGCGGCGCTGATCCGGTCGGTAACTGGTTTGCCGGTCACTGCGAGCCATGAACTGAGTGCCAAACTCGACGGCCCCAGACGAGCCCTGACCGCTGCGCTCAATGCCCGCCTGGTTGGCACGATCGACCGATTGAACAGCGCTGTCGCTCTCGTTCTAGAACAGCACGGCATCGATGCACCGCTCATGGTGGTGCGAGGCGATGGTTCCCTAGTTTCGGCGGCGTTTGCGGGCGCCCGGCCGATCGAGACCATCCTGTCGGGGCCAGCTGCAAGCGTGATTGGTGCGCTCTACCTGGCTGGACTGGTCGATGGTTTGGTTGTCGACATTGGAGGCACAACAACCGATGTTGCGGTGATCGCCGACGGACGCCCGTCGATCACCGATGGGGGAGCGGTGGTTGGTAGCCATCGGACTATGGTCGAAGCTGTTGCCATGGCGACCGTCGGTCTCGGGGGCGACAGCCAGGTCCATATCGACACCCGCCATGAACACGGACCTGTGCTCCTCGGCCCGGAGCGAGCGATTCCGATCTGTCGGCTCGCGATGGCGTTCCCGTCGCTGCACAGTGAGCTGGATCGTCAACTCGCTGCGCCGATGGGCCATCCCAATCATGGCAACTTCCTGGTGTCGACCGCACCGGCTGGGGCCACACTGACCGATCGGCGAGAGGCCGAGGTACTCGCGCGGCTGAGCGACGGGCCGGTTCCCCTTAGCATGGCAACAACGACAGGCCTTGAGCAGCGAGCAGCAGCACGGCTGCAGTCTCGTGGCCTGGTGAGGGCGGCGACAATGACGCCGACCGACGCCAGCGCAATCATCGGTTTCGTGCCCGATGCTGATGCTGCGGCGGCGCACAAGGTGGCAGCGATCCTGGCACGGCAGACGAACTCGAATGGCGGGGTTATCGCGAGCGACGCGGAGACGTTGGCGCACATGGTGATCGATGTGCTGACCGAACGATCGGCCGGGTTTGTGCTGCGGGTGGCGCTCGAATCTGACTCCATCGATCACCGAGGCAGCGACGCTCTACTTGCCGCGTCGTTGGCGGGACATCAGAAGGCTGCGACGGTAGCGGTGTCACTGAGCGCCCCGCTTACGGCGATAGGAGCGTCAGCAGCGACCTATTACGACACTGTTGCGGCCAAGGCCGGGACAGTAGCGATCATCCCGGATTTTGCCGATGTAGCGAACGCAGTGGGAGCGGTTGTTGGTCGGGTGCGGGTCAAGCGAAGCGCAACGATTACTCAGCCCTCTCGAGGCCAGTTTCGGGTTCACCTCGAGGATCAAGCCACCTTCGGTTCGGTTGAGAACGCCCTAGCGTTCGCCACTGAGTGGCTGCAGGTTGCCGTTCGTGCCGATGCAGACCGAGCTGGAGCCGACACCCCTGAGTTAACCGAGACCTGGGATGAACGAGTGGCCCACGTTAATGGCAAGGACATTTTCGTCGAGGGCGTGCTTACGATCGAGGCGTCTGGCCGGCCGGGTCTGTATCGGTCTGAGCCGGGCCAAGCTGGCTTGGGCCGGGACGGTCTTCGGGGTTGAGATCTTCGAGGGCTCGTTGTGCGGTTTCGGGATACCGGGCCACGACGAAGATTGCCAGCAGCGGTACGACTGCCAACACTGCGAACGCCTTGCCGAAGCTCCAACCAAGGTGTTCGGTGACCTGGCCAACAAAGATCAGACCGACCACACTGCCGACGACGGCAACACAGGTGAGAAGCCCGTTGGCTAATCCTCGTCGAGATGTCGGGAATAGCTCTGGCCCGTACACACCAAGTGCTGGAATAGTCGCGGCGCCGATCACCGTGGCCAGGCTTCCGGCGATCCACATCAGCGGCCCACCGAACCCGTAACGCACAACCGCAAAGCCGATGCCGCCGATGATCCCAATGATTCCGACCAGGCGGCGGCCACGCCGATCTGCCTGGGGCCCGGCGATTGCAACGCCAATACCGACCGGAGTGTTCACGATCGCTGAGTACAGGCTTATGCGGGTCGCCGAGAAACCTCTGGATTCGCGTAGATACTCATTTTGGAAGTTCGATGCCGGCGCCGAGAACATCGATAGTGCAACAGCAACTGTGGCCAGCATGACGAAGCGTCGTTTCATGACCGGTGTGATCGTGGCTGGCGGTTCGTTACGTTCGGACAGAGCCTGGAACCGCCGCGATTCTTCGAGATGCCGCGACAAACCCCACAACACCGGGAAGATCAGCACAGCCGCAAGGAAGATGATCCGCCATGCACGGACACCCGTCCCCGCCAGCGGCAGTAACCATAAGACAACACCTGATCCCAGACCGGCAAACAAGGTGAGGACCGAGGTGATCCATGCCCGTGAACCAGCGGGTGACTCTTCGGCTGCGATAACGCCGATCAGAATGCCAAATCCGGTCGCAAAACCCCGAGACAGGGTCTGGCTCGCTCCGAAGAACCAGATATTGGGCGACACCGCAGCGACCACTGCGAATGCTGTGGATAATGTGCCAGCTAGGAGCAACATGCGTCGACGGCCGATGCGGTCTGCCTCTCGGACAACGACCAAAGCCAACAGAGCGCCGCCACGGGTCATGCTCGTGACCCAGCCTTGTGTTGACGTTCCCTTGTCGAACTCTTCGGCAACGAAGGTGATGGTCTGCGATAACAATGTGCCCAAATAGGCAGCTGCTAATGCAGCGAAGATCAGAAGGGCGAACGACTGCGAACCTTTGGCGTCGAAGCGCTCGGGCGGGGCCCAGAATGGAGCATCTACTCGATGGGGACGCCGCAGCTGCCAGCTGATCAGCGGCGTGGCACCAAAACGCCAGACGGGCAAGGCCAGCGTGTACTCGATGGTCTCAGTAACCGCCACGAGGCCCTTGTCGGCATCAGCGCCAGGATTGTCGGCGACTTCGATTGTGCGTCGCCAATGGGTAAACGGTCCGTCAGAGAAACCAAAACCATCACCATCGGGCGTCTCTGCAACGAGCCAGTCGACTCGCGGTGACTTGAGCTGCTCCAGTGCTTCCTGGTCGACCAGGTGCTGATTGACCACACGTGCCATAACGTGGGGGCGATCTTACCGGCGGTGTTTGCACACGCCCTGCTAGGGAAGGATCCTCTACGGCGCCGCCGCACTGTCTAGGAGATCTATGCTCTCCCCATGAGCGAGAGTCTTCTGGTCCGAGGCGGCAAGGCACTATCGGGTGCCGTCACCCCTTCTGGTAACAAGAACGCCGTGCTACCAATGTTGTGCGCCACGCTTCTGACCGATGAGACGATGACGGTTCGGAATGCCCCCGACATCACCGATGTGAACAAGATCGTCGATTTCTTCCTCGGACTTGGTTCGCGAGTCGAATGGGACCGCGACGCCAAAACGATTGAAGTCAACCATAGCGGAGCTGATCTGAACGCTCGTTCGGTCATCGACTCGTTGCCCTCAGGCATGCGCAGTTCCGTGATGATGTTTGGGCCGTTGCTGGCCAGAGTGGGCACACTCAACGTGACCGATGATGCCACCGGCTGTTCACTCGGCGCCCGCGAGGTCGATCCTCATCTCGACATTCTTGAGGGGTTCGGTGCCACAATCGAATGGGGTGACCGTCGCGAGATCCGTCTCCAGGGCCCGTTCTCGGCAAATGCGCATTGGCTCGACTACGCGTCGGTCACCACGACCGAACACTTTGTTATGTGCGCCGCATTGGCCCAGGGCACATCCACACTGGTTAACGCTGCTAGTGAACCTCACGTCCAGGACCTGTGTTCCGTGCTCGTCGAGATGGGCGCCAAGATTGAGGGCATCGGGACATCAGTGCTCAAGATCGATGGTGTCGAATCGCTCGCTGGTGCCGACGTGCAGGTCAGCGATGACCACCACGAGATCTTCACCTTCCTCGCCATTGGAGCTATGACTGGCGGCGACGTCAGTGTCGAGCACTCTGTGCAGCACCATTTCCCGCTGATGGATCGCACGCTTGAAAAGTTTGGTGTCGAGGTTGAGCGCACGCCGACTGGCTCCCGAGTGTCAACGACGGACCGGCTGCGGATCGAACAGCCCCGAACCTCACATATGCTCCAAAAGGTCGAGGGAGCCCCATGGCCGTACTTCCCGGTCGATCTGATCCCACCGGTGGTGGCCCTGGCGACTGTTGCCGAAGGCGACATGTTGTTCTGGAACAAGGTCTATGAAGGCGCCTTTGGCTGGGTCCCCGAGCTCGCCAAGTTTGGGGCCAAGGTCACGGTGTGTGATCCGCACCGGATCATCGTGTTTGGACGCAACGATCTTCGGGCCGCAATCGTCGACGCCCCGTACATCATTCGAGTCACGATCGCCTTGTTCATGGTCGGCGCCACCATAGATGGAGAGTCCGTGATCCGCAATGCATCACCGGTGCGGCGGGCACACCCGAACTTCGTGGAAAACCTGCGGTCCCTCGGCGCCGACGTCGAATGGGTCGCCGATTAACCGATCTGCGGTCCCGGGGTAGTCCGGATTCGTTCCGCTCATCCTGTCCGAGCTGCACAGGTCTGTGGTCCCGGGGACCTTTGACTTCGCGTACCGTAGCGAATCGGCTTGGGAGGTTCAGTTGGTCGCGGAGTCTTCGGGCTCGGCGGCGGCCTCAGCCAGTTTGCTGTTGGCTCGGCGGTTGGCCAGGAATAACACTGCGGCAAAAACCAGCAGTGGCCCGCCAACCATCAGGATCTCGTCCCAGCCGCCTTCGTGAGCGAGAACAGTCACGCCGCAACCCGGCACAGAAGTGTCGCCAACATCACTGCGTGCCCCAGCTCTTGTACTGCTGCTTGGCATAGTTGGATTCGATAAGAGCCTTCAATCGGCGCAGGTTGCCCTTCCAGATCGATTTCAAGATCGGGCGAGCAACCATGGCGCCGAATGGCCCTGCGAAGTACCACGGGAAGGAAAGTTTCTCGACCCAGGAAAAGACGGTGTTTGATCCGCTTGTCCGCAGCCGGAACTCACCAGACCCGGCGACGATGCCCTGGTGGTGCACAACCATGGCTTGTGCATGTTGCCAGTTCGTGATTTCCATGACGTCGGTCAGCTTGAATGGACCAACAACGGTCTTGCATTCGAAGCGGGTACCTACGCCACGGTGACGATCAGTTAGGAATCGGATCTCGTCGGCATCCTGCATCCACTCGACGTACGACGAGAAGTCCTGCACCTCGTCCCAAACAAAGGTAACCGGCGCAGCGATGACGACTTCGACAGCGATGCCTGGACCGGTCATTAACCCGCGGCCTTTGCCCTGCAAGGTCTCCGCTGACGATCGTGGCACTGTGTAATGGTAGGTCGGATCAGATCCGTTCGTACCAACTGACATGGCGATGGCCGTCGGGATCGAATCTGGCCCCTGCCCAGTCGGTGCACCGATGGCGCAACATCAACCCCACGGCTTCGCCACATATGTCGAGTTCGTGGGGAGACTGATAGAGCAACCGCCACGGGCGGCAGACAACCGAGGTGCCGATTTCGATATGACTGCCGACGATCACCTCGGTGTCATGTTCATCTGGACCAGTGATGATTGCCAATTGAGCGGTGAGGTTGGTCGGATGGTCCCGCAGACTGACGCCGAACGGTGATTCTTCGGTCGTGTCGGCAATAAACGCCTCGATCGCCACGATCCCCCCAGGACGCAGAACCCGAGCTAGCTCGGCGAAACACCGTTGTTGGTCGGCACGGCTGGCCAGGTTCAGCAGGGTGTTGTACGCAATCAGTGCACCGTCGACGCTGCTATCGGCAATGGGTAGCACTGCCATGTCGGCAGCTGCGGTGTGGGGTCCGTGGGGTGCTTCCCTCAACATCGCATGTGATGCATCGAGCGCTATGACCACGAACCCGGCATCGTGCAGTGGTGTAGCTAGCCGGCCGGTACCGCTGCCCAGTTCGAGCATGCGAGCACCTGGGGAACAGCGAACTGTGAACGCCTGAACCATGACAGCAGGGTCATCGAGGTCGCCATACCAGTCCTGGTAGACGTCGGTGAACGACCGGGCATAGAGCTGGGGATCAGAACGCTGGGAATCACGCTTCACGGGTTAGGGCGCCATGGTTGCGGCGGCGTCCTTGTCGCGCAGCCGGAGCGTGAGCAGCCCGGCTACCGCGAACATCAACGCACTGGCCAACATCGCTGTTTGGTAACCACTTACTCGGTCGGCAGTGATGGTGCTTCCAGCGATGCCATTGGCAAGCACCGTGGACGCAATCGCCACGCCCAACGCGGGAGCGACCTGGCGGGTGGTGCCGTAGATAGCGGTGGCCTGGCCCATTGACTGGCGATCGGTTCGGGCATACACCGCCGACTGGATAGGCACGAAGAACAGACCCATGCCCAAACCTCGGCCGAACATGAGGACCCGGACGAGCCACAGATTCACGTCGGTGTCAATGCGAGCTGTCGCAACGCCAACAGCAAACGCAATCGCTGCGCCAGTGAGCATGAGACGACGAGGGCCGAGTCGCTTGTACAGGAACCGGCCAACGAGTTGGCTGGTGACCAACACCCCCAACGGTTGAGGGAACAGCGCCAAACCGACCTGCAACGGCGAGTAGCCAGCTTCATTTTGTAGGAACAGCGGCAGTAGATAGATCAGGCTGATGAAACCGGCATAGACCGGTAGCGAGACCAGGTTGAACCACCGGAAGTTGCGCTCGGTAAGCAGACGCAGCTGAAGCAGAGGCTGTCGCTTACGAAGCTCGACGATGACCAATGCGGCGAGCAGAACGAGACCGACCAACAAGCTCAGCACGATGGGTGTAGATCCCCAACCACGCTCGCCGCCCCGTGACAGGCCATACAACGTGAGCCCCAACCCGCCTGCAAGCAGGAAAAAGCCCGACGTGTCGAAGCAGGTCGGCTCGTCGAGGTCGTCGGTACGGAGCCAGAGCCATGCCAACAGCAGGGCCACGCCACCTATGGGCAGGTTGACGAAGAAGATCCACCGCCATGAGGCAAACTCGAGAATGGTGCCACCAGCGATGGGTCCCAACGCTGGTGCAATCACCGCCACAGTGATCACCTTGCGGGAAGCGATCGACCGTTCTTCGATGGGGAACGCATTGAACAACAACGCAGATCCCACCGGGGTGATCAATCCCGCCGATGCGCCTTGGAGAGCGCGCCCGATGACCAGCTGGTTGAGTGATTGTGCGAGACCACACAACAACGACGTAACGACGAAGCCGCCGAGCGCGATCATGAATGCACGGCGCAGCCCCAGCCGCTTCCCAAACCAGCCAGCCGACGCAGTCATCACGGCTAGGGCGATGGTGAACGAAAGCACGGTCCAATCCATGGCCGTAGCGTCGACATTGAACTCTTCGGCCAGGGTCGGCAACGCGACATTAATGATCGTGCCATCCATGATTTGCATGAACAAGGCGGCGATGTACACCGCTGCCACCAGGTTCTTGTAGCCGTAACGCTCGAGCACCGTTGTGAACCTACCTTGAGGCCGGACGATTAGACCAAGTCAGCACGGATAGCCTGAGCAGGTTATGAGCGCACCTACCAAGGCCCCCTTTACCGAGGCTGAAGAGACCTATCTCGATTGGGCCGCCAGTACCCCTATGCGCCCCGAGGCGCTCGCCGCCATGATGCAGGCCGCACAAGACGGGTACGGAAACCCAACTGGCGCACATCATCGAGCCCGAGTCGGACGTCGAATTGTTGACGATGCCCGTGATCAGGTCGCCGACGCTATGGGGGCCCAGCCGTCTGAGATCATCTTTTGCGGAAGCGGCACCGAGGCGGACAATCTGGCGATCTTCGGTGCCCACGCAGTGCGGGGCGGCAATGTCGCCTGTTCGGCAGCGGAACACCATGCGGTGCTTCATCCTGTCGAATATCTGGGTGGCACCGTGATCGGCATCGACCACGTCGGACAGCTTGACCTCGACCAGCTGCGGTCGATCGCCAACGATGATCTTGCGGTGGTATCGGTGATGCTGGCGAACAATGAAACCGGCGTGGTGCAACGACTCGAGGTCATCCGGGCCATTCTCGATGAGCACGCACCAAATGCGCTTCTTCACACCGATGCCGTGCAGGCATTCCCCTGGCTCGACGTCGCTGAACTGGCAGCACCGGCCGATCTGATCAGCCTGAGTGGACACAAGTTTGGCGGGCCCAAGGGAGTCGGCGTTCTCGTGGTGCGTTCCGATGCAACGATCAAGCCCCAGATACTTGGTGGCGGCCAAGAGTTTGAATTGCGCAGTGGCACCCACAACGTTGCGGGCATCGCCGCATTTGGCGTAGCCGCTGAACTGATGTCTAACGAGCGGGCGCAGGTCGTCGAAAAGGTCGCAACGCTGCGTGATCGTTTGGTGAACGGCATCAAGCAGGTGTTACCGGACACTATTGAATCGGCTCGAGACAACATCGGCGGTGGCGACGACTCCGACGTCGCGAAGGTTGCAGGCAGCGCGCATGTGTGTTTTCCTGGTATCGAGAGCGAAGCGTTGTTGTTCAAGCTGGAGCGGGTCGGTATCTACGCATCGGCTGCATCGTCATGCGCCAGTGGTGCACAGGACCCGAGCCACGTCTTGGCCGCTATGGGCTACCCCCGCGAACTCGCTGCTGGCTCACTGCGTATGTCGCTTGGTTTCGGCACCACCGATGCCGACATCGACCGAGCTCTCGCCATCATCCCCGAATGTGTGCAGACATTGCGCGCTGCATCTCTCTAGGCCTGTGACATGAAGGAAATCGTGCCATGCAAGTAATGGTTGCTATGTCTGGTGGCGTCGATTCGTCGGTCGCCGCAGCAATGATGCTCGAAGCCGGCCACGAGGTCGTCGGCGTGACGATGAAACTCTGGGGCGGGCCGTCTGACAAAGGCTGCTGCTCCGTGAGCGATGTGCTTGATGCTCGTCGGGCTGCCGATGCGATCGGTGTCGACCACCATGTGTTCAACTTCGGCGATGACTTCGAACGCCATGTGATCGCACCGTATGTGGCCGAACACGACGCTGGTCGCACTCCGAACCCATGCATCGAATGCAACCGTTCGATCAAGTTTGCTCGCCTTCTTGAACGAGCCGATGCACTTGGGTTCGATGCCGTGGTGACCGGCCATCATGCTCAGATCGTGACCATGGGCGATGGCACCCGCCGTATCGCTCGCGCGGTTGACATCGCCAAGGATCAGAGTTACGTCCTCCACATGATCTCTCCTCAGGATCTGGCTCGGGTCGAGTTCCCGGTCGGTGGTCTGGAGAAGTCAGTGGTTCGCCAGATGGCTGCCGACATGGGTATGCGAGTCGCCAACAAACCCGATAGCCAAGACGTCTGTTTCATCAGCAGCACAACAAGTCGAGATGAATTCCTGGGTGATCGGCTTACCCACACCCCAGCACAGGTCGTCGACACCGATGGCAATCAGGTTGGCCACGTTGATTCGATCCAGCTCGTCACGATCGGCCAGCGCAAGGGCCTTGGCCTTCCTGGTGGTTCGCCCGCCCGATACGTAAGCGACGTTGACGTGGCTGCTCAGCGGGTCACGATTGGCACCCGCCAAGATCTGCTCACCGACTTCGTTGACCTCAACGCGATGGTCTGGGCTGGCCAACCAATTACCGATGGTTTGGTGGCGCAGACCAGCGCTCATGGAAATCCCAAGCCGGCAACGGTGCAGGGCAATCGTGTGCAGTGGGCCGCACCCCAGCAACGGGTAGCCCCTGGCCAAACAGTTGTCTTGTACGAAGGCGACGTTGTCGTCGGTGGCGGGGTCGCCGTCTGACTAGCTAGCTATCGGGTCGGTGGTGCGTTAGTCGGTGGCGATATTTCGCCGCTCGGCTTCGTTGAGTAGTTCACCAGGGCGGCTTGGGCAGAACAAGAAACGGCGAACGTCGGTCAGGTTCGCGGCTTTGCGGTCGGCAGGGTCCCGCAACCCAAGCGGGGCAGGGTCGGTCAGCTCACACTCGAGGAGTAAACCGGCCGCCTTGTTTGATAGGTCGCGTGCCGGGCTGCCATCGATCGCTGCTCCCAGCCGTTCGATTGAGGTCCGGCGAAACAGGACTGGTTCGGTTACGACCAAGAAATCGTGCAGGACCATGCCGTTCGGTACGAAGACGATCCACCGCTGCACGAGTTGATGGAGCGCTCGGGTCCCAACCGCAATCACGCCAGCGCCGAGCACTGTGGCGACAACGCCCCCGACCCAGTTCTTGTTGGCAACGAGTAGAGGGCCGGTCGTAACTGCAGCGATCATCGCCGCAGCGAGTAGCGGGACCAGAAAATAACCGACGAGTGACGGGGGGCGCAGCAACATACGGCGCTCGTCGCCGTAACTGCCACCGTCGACGAAACGGTCGCCGATGAGCACATTGAGCGCAACGATGGCGACTACGAACGCATGCATCAGAGCGGCGATTGCGAGCGCAGACCGATCTCCACCAGTGCTTATGTCAACCGTGTTTAGTTCAACCGTGTTTAGTTCAACCGTGCTCAACTCAACCAGGGTCCAGGCGGCCAATGGGAGCGTTCCGACGGCGAGGATACGGATGGCTACGAGGGTGCCCGGCAGAGGCACCATCGAAGCGACCATGCCAGCAGCCCACAACACCCACAACCCTGCGGTCATCACAAACGGAACGGCGTGCTCGGCGGAAGAGACAGCATCGCTTGCAGCCTGTCCTACGGTGAGAGGCAGGAGAAACCACAGGGCTCGTAGCGCCCAGACTGCTCGTGTTTGCATCACCAACATCTTGCCAAGGTTCAGGCCGTGCGCCACCCCAACCTTGAGTGAGTCGGATGATTCGCCCGAGATCACCGATGTCAACTTCGAGTTGGTGGTGCGAAAGCTTCGGAGCTTCAAGCCGCCGATGGCGCACCGGTGACGACGGATTCACCAACACACACGGTAGGGGCCTCGCGCACTAACGCCGGTGCCCGACATGTCCACATCAGCGCGTCTCGAATCGGGCCAGTAGCCCAACAGATCAGCTGGCGTCGAAACACCAGGTGTACGACGTGTTGTCGCTGGCTCCCTGGGCAATCAGCCAGTAGAACACGCGGACACAGTTCTGATCTGGGAGCAACCGGGCTACGACCTTGCCCTCTTGAGGCTCGTAACGTAGCGAGTTCAATGCCTGGACTCGAAAGAGTTCCTCTTCGGGAATCTTGATGCCGTTGATTTCGAGTTCAGCCGTGTAGCCGACGGCTAGATCAACAGTGACATCGGTCTGGCTGAGCACGTTCGAACCCGGTTCAGGGCCGACCGATTGGATGGCTACCGGCAGATCCGTGCTGCGGGGATTGCCCACATACACGAATACGGCGATCGCGAACAGGGCGGCAGCGGTCGCCAACATCGACAAAATGATGAGGCGGCGGGTTCTAGCTGAAGGCAAGTCCACGATCGAATCGTACGCCGTCCGCGCCGTGCGTCCGCTGTTCAACACGAGTCGCGTTTATGGCTGGCGTCACAGAACAACCAAGAGCGCCGCTCGGGGGCCGATGCTGGCAAGTACGATTAGTGCGCCATGAACCCCACTGCGCTGACCGAGATGGTCGACCGCGTCTTCGACGATCGTTATCGCGTCGAAGAGCTTGTCGGCGTCGGCACTGTCTCCGCGGTTTTTTCGGCGTTTGACATGGCCGAGGATCGCCGGGTCGCACTCAAGGTGTTCGATGTTGCCCTTGCCAATGACGAGCGGTTCGTCGAACGCCTGCTCGAAGCCGCCGAACACGCGTCAGTCCTGGGTCATACAAACATTGTGGAGATTCTGGACTGGGGATTCGACAAGGGGCCGTACATCGTGTCTGAGCTGTGCGAGGGCGGAAGCCTGGCAACGCTGCTCGAAGAAGGCCATCGATTAGCGACTAGCCAAGCGCTGGTGATGGCGCTTGAATGCGCACGTGCGCTGAATTACGGACACGAACAGGGCGCTATCCATCGCAACCTCACCCCACACAATGTGCTGTTCACGGCTGATCACCACGTCCGGGTCAGCGACTACGGCCTGGCCACGGTGCTGGCTGAAGCGCCCGCAGCCCAAAGTTCTCGTGCACTCGAAAATGTGCGCTACGCGTCGCCAGAACAGGCTCGGGGGCGTCTGGTTGGCGAATCCAGTGATATGTATTCGCTGGCGCTGGTCGTTAGCGAAGCAGTGAGTGGCAGCGCACCGCAGGTTTCTGAAACGGTTGTGGGCACGCTGATGGATCGGGCCGAGGCGCCTGCCGTGCTCGACGAAGCGCTTGGTGGTCTGTTGCCGTCGCTGGAGCGCTGTGGTCGTGTCGATCCGCAGCAGCGGCCCGAAGCCGAAGAACTCGCGATTTCGCTGCTGGCCACGGCCGAAGGAATGCCGCGTCCCCAAGCCCTGCCTGTGGTTGGGATCGGCTACCAGGGTGACATGAACGAAGTGACGTTGCTCGTTTCGGGCGGCTCACGGTTTGTTGCCAAGTCTTCCGAAGCGCTTACCGAGATGGCCGAACCCGGTCAACCGGACCAAAACGTCGGACCGGCTGCAGACAATGGATTCGATGCCTCCGTCGTACGCGACCCCGATGGCACTGATGCATTCGCAACCGAGGACGGGCTTCCCAAGGACAGGGTTTCTCAGGACAGGGTTCCGGACCAAAACGCTGCACAGGACGCCGTTCTTCAGAATCGCGTTCCTGAGGATCGCGTGGTTGAGGGTCACGTTGTCGACGACAGCGTTCCCAAAGATGCCGCCAGCGTCGGCGACCTTGAGAACCTCGAGCAAGCAGACCCTGTTTTTGCTCAGGTCTCCGGTGTTTCGGTCGAAGCCGAACTCGATGTTCCGCAACCAGCGCCGACCGGCCGCAGCACACGGGTTGCCTACGAAGAAACCTCGGACGACGCCGATGACCGACTGCCGTGGTGGCCGCTGGCGCTCCTTGTCGTGCTTATTGCTGGGGCGACCGCTGCCTGGGTGTATTTTGTTGCACTCGACGAGACCGCAGATTCCGCAGCTGTTCCCGACCTGATTGGTGTGCAGTTCGACGAAATTGCTGGTCGGCTCGAAGGTCGAAGCTGGGAGGTCATTCGGCTTGAGGATCGAGTCGATGGCACGGTTGTGGGCTCGGTAATTTCGCAGGATCCTGGCCCTGGCAAACCGATCGAATCCGATGACCGGTTGACGGTTACGGTGTCGTTGGGCAACGAGATGGTCGAGATTCCGAGCGATATTGTTGGACTCACGGTTGATCAAGCGGCGTCCAGGCTAGGCACAGTCGGGCTTTTGGTCGGTCGCGTGACAGAAGAGGAAAACGAGGCGCTCGATGCAGGACTCGTTATCGGCCTCGACGAGCCGACCACGCAGATGCCGACTGGCCAGGGTGTTGACCTACGGGTCTCCGCTGGACCCGAGGACCGCATCGTGCCACCCGGTGTTGTTGGGCTCAGCATCGGCGACGCGACGAGCTTGCTGGTTGGTCTTCGGCTTCAAGCCTTCGAAGAACCAACGTTCGACCCCGACGTCGAGGTCGGAACCGTACTGGCGTCATTTCCGCCAGGAGGCGAAGTGGTCTCGGCTGACTCCGCAGTCACCCTGTTTGTCAGTGCTGGCCCGGAACCGGTCGACATGCCCGACATCGTCGGCCTGCAACTCGACGAGGCGGTCGATGTAATCGAGGCACTCGGGCTCATCTTCATCGATACGACCGGCACGCCTGGTGAAGAGGTCATTGGTTCTCTGCCGCCAATCGGCGCGGAAGTCGATGTCGGCACCGAAGTCACCATCATCCTCAATGACCCAGTTGAAGAAGACGAAGAGGACGAAACCGACGGCTAACGAACGCCGGCAGCGCAACCGTGCCTGTCAGTTATTCGGTGATGGCCATGAGGCGAGCGACGACCTCTTCGGCCAGCGCCTGCTGCTCTGGCGAAGCCTCGAGGTCTTGCAGCGACATCATCAACGTGATGTCGCCCTGTACTTCGATTTCACCAGTCATGAACGCGATCATGACGTTTTCAGGCAGCGGTTCAACCAAGAGCTGACGGGCCAGTCCGTACGGCAGCGTGACCGAGACATCAGGGCCATCGATATGGCCATCATCCGGGACCACAGAGCCGTTCGTGGTGTCAATATGGCCAAGCACAAGGTCGTCGGTAAACGGAGCGCCGGTCACCGTCACGTTCATACGGAGTGACTCGGCCGGTTGATCAACTCGGTCTTTGTATTCGTCGTGAATCGCTCGGGCCTGTTCGATCCACGACGGCGAAAGAAACGGGTAGATACTCACCCAGCCACGGTAACCCGGCCCCGCCAAGAATGGCGGATACCATCGGTAGCTGTGCATGACTGCAAGATGACCTCATGAGTGGCGAAATATCACGAGACGAAGTAGCCCATGTTGCTTCGTTGGCCCGGCTGCGCCTCAGCGATAACGAACTCGATACCTTCACCGAACAACTTTGTGTTGTTCTTGAGACCGCAGCGCAACTGAATTCGCTGGATCTCAGCGAGGTGCCGCCGATGGCCCAGCCGTACCCACTGACCAATGTGCTACGTCCTGATGTGATCGTGCCATCGCTCGATCGCGACGAAGTCCTTGCTCAGGCACCTGAGGCCGAAGATGGCCGCTTCCGGGTACCGCCAGCTCTTGGAGAAGCCCCGTGAGTAGCGCATTCGAACTAGCCGCAGCTATCCGCGCCGGCGAACAGTCCGCAGTTGCGGCTGCCGAGACGTCCTTTGACACCATTGATGGACGTGACGAAGAGGTCCATGCGTTTCTCCATCTGACCAAACAACGGGCTCACGCGCAGGCCGAAGCAGTCGATAAGGCGGTCGCCGCTGGTCAGGATCCGGGGCCGCTCGCTGGTGTGCCAATCGCCATCAAGGACAACATGTGCACCCGTGGTGAACCCACCACGTGCAGCTCAAAGATACTCGAAGGATGGCGCCCGCCCTACGACGCAACGGTTATCGGACGACTCGAAGCCGCCGGTGCCGTGATCGTCGGGAAGACGAACCTCGACGAGTTCGCTATGGGCTCGTCGACCGAGAACTCGGCCTTTGGGCCAACGCGTAACCCCCGAGACACCTCGCGTGTTCCTGGGGGGTCGAGTGGGGGCTCAGCTGCAGCGGTGGCCGCCGACTTTGTGCCACTGTCACTTGGCAGTGATACCGGCGGGTCGATCCGCCAACCAGCTGCGTTATGTGGCGTGGTTGGTGTCAAGCCCAGTTACGGAGCAGTGTCTCGTTATGGGCTGATCGCCTTTGCAAGCTCACTCGACCAGATCGGGCCGTTCGCCCACGACGTCACTGACGCCGCACTATGTCTTGATGTCATTAGTGGTCACGATCCACGAGACGCGACCTCGATCCCAACCGCGCTAACCCCAACGCTTCCGACGGTGAACGACGGCGTTGCTGGCATGCGCATCGGTCTGATCGATGAACTGATGGCCGACGGCATCGACGACGACGTCATCGCTCGAACCAACCAAGCGGCCGAAGCGCTCATCGCTGCAGGTGCCACGGTTGAGCGCGTCAGTATTCCGGCCACGATTTATGGCCTGGCTGCCTACTACCTGATCGCTCCAGCCGAAGCGTCGAGCAACCTGGCTCGCTTTGATGGTGTGCGTTACGGACACCGAGTGGATGGTCAGAACGTGGCCGCCATGAATGTCGCCACTCGGTCTGCTGGTTTCGGCGACGAAGTGAAACGGCGCATCATGCTGGGCACGTACGCACTGTCGTCTGGGTATTACGACGCCTATTACGGCAAGGCACAACGAGTTCGCACGCTGCTTGCCGATGAGTTTGCAACCGCCTACGAGAAGTTCGATCTGTTGCTGTCGCCGACTTCGCCGTCCACAGCGTTCGAGATTGGGGCCAAGAGCGATCCAATGGCGCTGTACATGTGCGATGTCTGCACGATCCCGTCGAACCTGGCGGGCCATCCGGCTATGTCGGTGCCGTTCGGTGTTGGCGACGACGGCCTGCCGGTCGGTGTCCAGGTGCTCGCACCAATGCTCGAAGAAGCCAAGATGTTCCGGGCTGCAAAAGCCCTCGAAGACGCTGCCAAGGGGATGTCATGAGTGAACCAGCCGTACTACCCGAGGGCTGGGAGATGGTGATTGGGCTCGAAGTCCATGTCGAGCTTGCGACTGCCACGAAACTCTTTTGCGGCTGCGCCAACTCGTTCGGCGATGCACCAAACACCAATATCTGTCCGACGTGTCTTGGCCTTCCCGGTTCGTTGCCAGTGGCGAACGAGCAGGCGGTGGAGTATGCAATGCAGCTTGGTCGTGCGCTCAACTGCACTGTTTCGCGGTCGATCTTTGCCCGCAAGAACTACTTCTACCCCGACATGCCCAAGGACTTCCAGACTACGCAGTACGAAGAACCGACGAACTCTGAGGGGTTCGTGGTGTTGCCAGACGGAACGTCCGTCGGCGTCGAACGGGCCCACATCGAAGAAGACACCGGTAAGTCCACTCACCTGGGCGGCGGCGGCCGAATCCACGACGCGACCGCCACGCTGGTCGATTACAACCGCGCTGGCGTGCCGCTGGTCGAGATCGTGAGTCACCCGGTTATGCACGATGCCGAGACGGCACGGGCCTATGTCGCAGAACTACGCGACATCTTGCTTGTCACCGGTGTCAGCGACGCACGTATGGAAGAAGGTTCTATGCGAGTCGATGCCAACGTTTCAGTCCGTCCAGTTGGCAGCGACGAACTACGCACCCGGTGCGAGGTCAAGAACATCAACTCGCTTCGTTCGCTCGGCCGGGCCATCAACTACGAAGCTCGCCGCCATGTCGACCTGTGGACCAATGGTGAGTCACCCCGGCAGGAAACCCGTCACTGGGACGAAGATGGTGGTCGATCCACGTCGGGGCGCTCCAAAGAAGACGCCGACGACTACCGGTACTTCGCCTGCCCTGATCTCCCTCCACTCGTGCCGACACAGGCCGACATCGATGCCATCGACGCGGCAATGCCGGCGCTACCAGCGGCCCGTCGAGCAGCGTTGGCCGTCGCAGCTGGTGTGTTGGTAGCAGACACAGCGCTCACGGTTGAACGTGGATTAGACGTGCTTGTTATTGCCGCGATCGAGGCAGGTGCCGACCCAACCGCGGCCATGAAACATGCCGATCAGAACCTGTCCGATGGCCAGGGTCAACTAACGCCGGCAACGTTTGCTGCACTGGTTGCCATGGAATCAGAGGGAACCCTGAGTTCGACCCAGGTCAAGACGGTGTTGGGTGAACTGGTAACGAACGGCGGCGAACCTGCAGATATCGCTGCCACCATGGGTTTCGAAGCTATGGACACCAGCGAACTTGAGACACTGCTGGATGGCATCATCGACGCCAGCCCAGATGAATGGGCCCGGTTCGTCGAAGGCGACCGCAAGGTCCAGGGCCATTTTGTGGGCCAGATCATGAAAGCCACGCAAGGCAAGGCCGACGGCAAGGTCGTCAACCAACTCATGACCCAACGAGCCAACCAAGGCTGACAGAGGCGAGGGCGCCTCCGCAGGTATGCCGCGGTTGTGCATGGGTGATCCTGGCCTCATTCGTTAACCAGGAACTTCAGACAGTTCGTTTGAGTCCATAGAAACGTGGTCGTGGGAAACGTGGTCGTGGGAAACGTGGTCGTGGGAAACGTGGTCGTGTACCAAGCCATTCC
>Ga0213868_10000882_pt1 | contig 29224 bp, 17 predicted proteins | sample PICome_9_FD_160087 | JGI IMG/M metagenome (GOLD analysis project Ga0213868, IMG submission 160087) | Coastal seawater microbial communities near Pivers Island, North Carolina, United States - PICO127 | ecosystem: Environmental > Aquatic > Marine > Coastal | place: USA: North Carolina... | reverse complement strand
TGAATTTAACCAAATTGAATGAGATCGTTCAGGCTAACCTATTTTAAAAGAAAAGGATACAAAGTTAGAATAAAAAAAGCGAAACAGATTTTGTTTCGCTTTTTTGTCGGGGTGGCAGACTTAACCACCACTTTATATCACACTGTTAAACAGTCGTTTATTTCATTTTCTTAAAATATGCACACCTATTTGCACACTAAAACCATAAGTAAGAACTCTAAAGATATAATTTGTTCTTCTTTAGTATCATAAAGATACAAATTATATCTAAAATTATTCGCAACGTAATTTTCAACTATTTATAGATTTGTTAAATCTAACAAGTCAAAATCTTACAAAAAGTAATATTATAGTTTAATCGCGCTTTGTATTCTTCAGTTTGTTTTACCGTTAGTTATAGAGTATTCTTTACAATCTATTTATTAGCTTATCCAATAATTCTATCTACTCTTCATTCTATAAAAACAACTTCAATTTATATTTAAAAGCATATAATAAAAACATTAGCTGCATTTGTATAAGACCAACGAAAAGAGGTTGACCTTACCCAAGAAGAGTTTGCAGAACGTGCGGGTATTGCCTTAACCGTAGTTCGTAAAATAGAGCAAGGAAAACCAATCTTAATATGGAAAAGGTTAATCTAATATTGACCATGTTTGGTCATGAGTTGTCACCAGTAAACAGTAAAGAATTAGCTGATGAGGCAAGGTAAGGTATTTTATAAGGATAATCTAGCGGAGACTATTACTGAAACGGACGGGGGTGATTATATATTTCAGTATGATGATACTTATGTAAAGTCACATCCTTCTGCATTTTTTACGTTTACTAGGCCTGTTAAAATGAACCATATACCTATAAAAGATTATTTTCTTTTTTTGAAGGTCTAATACCTGAAGGTTGCAATTGGACATTGCTACTAAAAATCGGAAAATCAATAGCAATAATCGTATGGAACCTTAAATTTTAGATGATAATTAAGAAACTACGCAAATAGTAACAATAAGTTTTTTTCATAATTGAATATTCTTTAATTAAATAATTTATTAAAATTCATTTTCTGAAAAAGCAGATTCAATAGCAAGGAATAATTCATTATCATCAATAAGTCTTAAAATTAACATTTTGTGAAATGACCCCATGCTTGACAAGTCATCGTTTTGCATTTCTAAAATCCCTAAACTATCCTCCACTTCTTCATTACCATAATCTAACCGTTGTGCTTCCAAATAGTCTCGCACACGTTGTTTAAGAGTTTCCATTTTTATTGAATTTAACACCTCTAATTATTGGCATATACTAAACTTTTTTACTGAGTTTAGTTTACTCTAAATTGAAATGTCTGAGAGTGCGATTCATTTCCAAGTGAATCGGTCGTTATAACTTTCCAATAATATACTTGCCCTGAACCAACGGTTACATTCAAACTATTTACACTTGTTCGTAAAACTCAACAGAATTAATGTTTATAATATTATTTTTTATCGGGTTAGGATATACGAACTAGTGACTATCTAAAACTATAGTTTCGTTATAAACACGTTGACAATCTTTATTGGTTATAATACTTAAATTATTAATTCCTTATTTCTTTAATAACCGCTAATGTATTTCTTACATTTTCTTCTAACTGTGTGTAGTTTTCAGTTGCAATTATTTCTTTAGATATTAATTGCGATCCCATACCAACACAAGTTACACCAGCATTAAACCAAGCTTTAAGGTTCTCTTCGGTAGGAGAGACTCCACCTGTAGGCATAATACTAGTCCAAGGTTGAGGACCTTTAACACCTTTTACAAATTGTGGTCCATAAATATCACCAGGGAATAGTTTAATAATTTCGCAACCTAATTCTTCAGCTCTTGTGATTTCGGCAAGTGTACCACAACCAGGAGACCAGAGTACTTTTTTTCTGTTACAAGCAATGGCGATGTCTTCTCTTAAAACAGGAGTAACTACAAAGTTAGCGCCTAAAGCCATATATAAAGAAGCAGCTCCTGCATCTGTAACAGAACCTACACCCATAATCATTCCTGGTAATTCTTTAATTGCATATTTGGTAAGTTCACCAAAAACTTCGTGAGCAAAATCTCCACGAGCCGTAAACTCCATTAATCTCGCTCCACCATCGTAACATGCTTTTAATACCTTTTTGCTTAATTCGGTATTACTATTAAAAAACAAAGGAATCATCCCCGTTTCTTTCATTGCTGTTGCAACTTCTATTCTTGAAAATTGTGACATTGTTTATATGTTTTTTGATTTTTAAGAAAGTGCTGAGTTGAATAACTCAACCCAACACTTTTACTAACTCAGCAACTAATTATATAAAATTTATCTAGCGACTCTACCCGAGGCATCGCCACCCATTAACTTTTCTACTTCTGCAATCGAAACAAGGTTTGCATCTCCTTTAATGGTGTGTTTTAAGCATGAAGCTGCTACTGCAAAATCAAGTGCGTTTTGATCATCTTCTGGATATTTTAATAAACCATAGATTAATCCACCCATAAAAGAATCACCCCCTCCAACACGATCAACGATATCGGTAATTTGGTACTGACGTGTTTCGTACATATTGTTACCATCGTAAAGTACACCTGCCCATGTGTTATGAGAAGCAGATATTGATCCTCGAAGTGTTGTAATTACTTTTTTAGCTCTAGGGAATTTAGTCATCATTTGTTGACACACAGAAAGGAAAGCTTCTGCTTTTACATTGTGTCCTTCAGTTTGTACAGAAATACCTTCTGGTTTTATACCAAAGTGCATTTCAGCATCTTCTTCGTTACCAAGAACTACATCACAATAGGAAGTAAGTTCTGTCATTATAGATTCTCTGTGAGAAGCATCGCAAAACTTCCAAAGTTTAGCACGATAGTTTAAGTCTGTAGAGATTGTAATGCCTTTAGAACTTGCTGCTTTAACAGCTTCAAGACATACATCTGCTGCACCCTGAGAGATTGCAGGTGTAATACCTGTCCAATGGAACCATTCAACACCATCAAAAACACTATCCCAATCGATCATTCCAGATTCTATTTCAGAAATAGCAGAATGTGCTCTATCATAAACCACTTTAGACCCTCTAGATACTGCACCAGTTTCCAAAAAGTAAATCCCTAAACGGTCACCACCCCAAACAATTTTATCGACACCAACACCACGTTTACGCATTTCCATCATAGCACATTCACCAATATCGTTTTTAGGTAAACGCGTTACAAAATCCACGGGAACACCATAGTTAGCTAAGGAAACAGCTACATTAGACTCACCTCCACCGTAAACAACATCAAAGTTGTTCGCTTGTGAAAACCTCAAATATTCTTGGGGCGCTAGCCTTAGCATGATTTCCCCGAATGTTACTACTTTTTTCATTTTTATTATATTTTATTTTTTCATTCAAAAATTCACAAAAGCTTCAAATAAAACTATTCAATTATAGGTTTTAAATTCTCATCCAACGGAATCATTTTAGGCATTAATAAATGCACTAAACCTAAAATAACAAGGTACAATGAACCTGCAATCAAAAATGCCCAAAAATACCCGCTATTACCTGCTGTATCTAATACTGACCCCAATACTATATCGGCAAGAATACCGGCTACAGCACCAACCATACCACCAATTCCAACTACTGAGGCTGTTGCTTTTTTAGGGAATACATCGGAAACTAATGTAAATATATTAGCAGACCATGCTTGATGACCAGCAGCAGCCAAACCAATTAGGAATATAGCTATCCATTTACTATCTGTTATAGCAACAAAACTTACAGGAAGTATAATTATAGCACAGATTAACAGTGTTACTTTTCTAGCTTTATTAACTGTCCATCCTTTTCTCATTAAAGCACCTGAAAGATATCCCCCAAATATACTCCCGCCATCAGCTAGAATATAGATTACAAAGAATGGTAATGCTATATTTTTGATATTCACATCAAATGTGTCTGCCAAAAATTTAGCGCCCCAAAAAAGATAAAACCACCAAACAGCATCTGTAACTTTTGCCAATGAAAAGGCCCAGGTTTGGCGCTTATCCAAAACACTTTTCCAAGGTAATTTTTCATCATTTTCTGCTTCTGAATCTCCTTGTATATAAGCCAATTCTTCTTTTGAAACTTTAGGATGTACTTCTGGTTTTTTATAGGTGCGAAGCCATAAAAACACCCAAACAGCACTTAATACTCCTGTAATTAAAAAAGGGATTTGCCAATTTTTCCCGCTTTCGTGAACTATCCACCCTATAACAAAAGGTGCTGCTATAGCTCCAACACTTGTAGCAGCATTAAAAAGACCTGTTGCAAAAGCACGGTCTTTTTTAGGAAACCATTCAGCAGTCGTTTTTATGGCAGCAGGGAAATTACCAGACTCTCCAAAACCTAAACCAAATCTAGCTGCTGCAAATCCAACAACACTAAAACTAGGACGAACCAAGGCATGTAACATTCCGAAAAGACTCCAAATAGCAATAGATAAGGTATACCCTTTTTTAGTACCTAAACGGTCTATCAATCCACCCATTGTTAGCAATCCTAGGGCATATGCAACTTTAAAGGATATCATTATATTGGCATAATCACTATTGGTCCATCCAAACATTTTTTCTAATGTAGGCGCCATAACGCCTATAAGGCTTCTATCAAAATAATTGATAGTTGTAGCGAACATTAAAAGCCCTAAAATCCTATATCTATAGTTTCCTATCTTTTGAGTCTTATTCATAATTCTTAATTGTTTTGGTTAAATTGAAAATATTCGACTGCATTGTTGTAACAGATATCTTCAATCATTTTGCCTATAAAAGAAACATCATTTGGAATCAAGCCTTTTCTAAGGTCTTCTGCTAACAGGTTGCATAAAATTCTTCTAAAGTATTCATGTCTTGGAAAGGATAAAAAACTGCGGCTATCTGTAAGCATACCAACAAACTTGCTTAATAACCCCATGTTTGAAAGCACATTGATTTGCTTTTCGATTCCATCCTTCTGATCTAAAAACCACCACGCAGCTCCCCATTGCATTTTACCAGGTATGCCTCCCGTATTGAAGTTTCCCATCATGGTTGCAAAAGATTCGTTTTGGGCTGGATTTAAATTATAGGTGATGGTCTTGGCTAATTGATTTGTAGTATCTAAAGCATTTAAGAACCTAGACAGTCCTTCTATAATTGGATAATCTGCAATAGAGTCACAACCTGCATCTGCACCTACTAACTTATTTAAGCGTGTATTATTATTTCTGATTACCCCAAAATGAAACTGTTGCACCCACCCCTTTTCATGGTATTTTTTGCTTAAATGCAACAAAAGGCTCGACCTGTATTTTTGCATTTCTAGTTCTGTAAGTTCTTTGCCTTGTAACCTTTTATCAAATATTTCTTTGAGTTCTTGGTTACTGAAATCAACAAAAGAAAATTCACCACTAATTCCGTAATCTGATAGTTTACATCCATTCTCATTAAAGTATTCTATGCGCTTATCTATGGCATCTGTCAACTGAGTGTAACTGGTAATTTGAGAATTTACACAGGCTCCAAGTTTTTCTAAATATCCATTAAACTTTTCTTCTTCTATAAAAAACAACTCATCGGGTCTAAACGTTGGATATACTTTTGTGAAGTATCCTGAATTAGCTATTTGCTGATGGTATCTTAAATCATCTGTTGGGTCATCAGTTGTACAAATCACCTCTACCTTCATTTGCTCTAACAATTGAGCAGGGGTTTTATTTTCTAGAATACTATTAGCTTCAGAATAAATCTCTGAAGCATTGCTTGGTTGTAAAACAGCATCAATATTAAAATATCGTTTAAGTTCTAATTGTGTCCAATGAAACAACGGATTTCTCAATGTATTGGGAACAGTCTCTGCCCATTTCTGGAATTTTTCTTCTTTTGAAGCATCGCCAGAAATATAATTTTCCTCAATTCCATTGGCTCGCATGCCTCTCCATTTATAATGGTCTTCACTTAACCAAGCCCTAGTAATGTTTCCAATAAGTTTGTTTTCTGCGATCTGTTTAGGAGATAAATGATTGTGATAATCTATAATGGGTAAATCTTTAGCATACTCATGATAGAGTAGTTTAGCTTCTTTAGAGTGAAGCAAGAAATCATCCGTGATAAACTTTTTAGAATTTATTAAGCTCATAGGTTTAAACTCTTTTTGATTCCTAATTCTAATCCTCTAAGTTCTGCTAAGCCCCTTAATCTTCCTATTCCAGAATATCCTGGATTTGTTTTTTTATGTAAATCATCAAGCATTTGATGACCATGATCGGGTCGCATAGGAATTTTTACGTCTTTTCGTCCTGACCCTGAGCGTTTTCTTTGTTCAATCAAGACTTCCTTAATAATTGAATACATATCCACATCACCCTCTAAGTGATTCGCTTCAAAGAAATTTCCTTGTCCGTCGCGCTTGGTACTCCTTAAATGTAAAAAGTGAACACGGTCTGCAAAACGTTTAAATATTTGAACTAAATTATTGTCTGCTCTTACTCCTAAAGAACCAGTACAAAAAGTGATACCATTAGACATATCTGGTACGTTATCAAATAAATATGCGTAATCTGACTCTGTACTCACCACCCTTGGAAGTCCTAAAATAGTGTAAGGTGGGTCATCTGGATGAATACACATAAGCACTTCATTCTTTGAAGCTACCGGAATTATTTCCTTTAAAAACCCCACAAGGTTTTCTCTCAGAGTTTCAGCGCTAATATCCTTATAAGTATCTAAAATACTTTGAAACTGTTCGAGGGTATATCCCTCTTCAGCTCCTGGCAAACCTGCTATAATGTTTTTTATGAGAGCTTCTTTTTCCTCTTCAGAAAGTGTCTCTATATATACCTTAGCGTTTGCTATTTCTTCAGATGTGTATGCCTCTTCTGCACTAGGTCTTTTCAGTAGGAATAATTCAAAGGCTGCAAATGCTGTGACATCAAACCGAAGCGCTTTAGACCCATCGTCAACCTGAAATCCTAAATCTGTGCGCGTCCAATCTAATACGGGCATAAAATTGTAGCATACGATGTTTACACCACATTTAGCTAAGTTTTCAATACTCTTTTTGTAGTTGTCAATATATTCTTGAAAATTTCCATACCGTGTTTTAATGTTCTCATGTATTGGTATGCTTTCTACAACACTCCATTTTAAACCTGATAATTCAATTATATCTTTTCTTTTTTGAATTTCTTCTACAGACCATATCTCACCATTAGGAATATGGTGCAATGCTGAAACAACTCCTGCTGCCCCTGCTTGTTTTATATCTGATAAAGAAACGGGATCATTTGGCCCGTACCATCTCCATGTTTGTTCCATTTTATTATTTTCTAAACTCCACTAAATGCACTAAAACCTCCATCAATAGGAATAACAACACCTGTCACAAATGATGACCTATCATCACATAAATAAAGAGTTGTACTTACTAAATCTTCAGGACCCCCAAATCTTCCCATTGGTGTTTGAGATATTATAGTATTACCTCGAGGTGTTAATTCACCTTCCTCAGTAGTTAACAGTGCTCTATTTTGGTCCGTTAAAAAGAACCCCGGTGCTAGAGCGTTTACACGTATTCCTACTTTTGAAAAGTGCACAGATAACCATTGAGTAAAGTTTGATATTGCGGCTTTTGCGCCACTATAAGCTGGAATTTTAGTGAGTGGTGTAAATGCATTCATAGATGAAATATTTAAAATACTGCACCCTTCTTTTCCTACCATATCCTTAGCAAAAACTTGAGTAGGTAATAATGTTCCTATAAAATTTAGATTAAAAACAAACTCAATTCCTTTTGAATCCAGGTCAAAAAAAGTTTTAAAACCTTCGGTTGTATTTAACAGATCTTCTTCTAATAAATGTGGATTAGAAGTTGTACCCAGTGGGTGGTTGCCCCCTGCTCCATTCACCAAAATATCACAGGTTCCCAACTTTTCATTTACTATGCTTTTGGCTATTTCAAGTGATGCTTTCTCTAATACATTGGCAGCAACACCAATGGCCGTACCGCCTTCTTTATTTATTTCTTCGGCTACTTTATTTGCAGCTTCAATTCTTAAATCTAATACTGCTACTTTATTCCCTTCTTTTGCGAGGGCCTTTGCCAAGGTACTACACAGCACGCCACCAGCTCCTGTAACTACAATTACTTTGCTCATTATTTATTATATTTTTATATATAGTTTCTTAAGCTTCTACTATTGCTGATAATAAAATTTTGCAACTAATAGATTTGAAGGGTCTCCTCCTGCTTGCACTTCAAAATAACCTTCTTCTATTTTCCAGTTATTAGTGAAATCAATAAAGGATAAATCTTGCTTGTTAATAGTAAAATTTATGGTTTTTGTTTTACCTGGATTTAGTGCTTCTTTTGTAAATCTGACTAATCGTTTTGAATCAGGAGATATTGTTGCAACTAAATCTTTAATATATAATTCAATTATTTCTTTACCAGCCCGCTTTCCAATATTAGTAACATCAACAGAAATATTTAGCTTATTATTACCAACTATGGTATCGTTGCTTATTGTTAAATTAGAATATTCAAATTCCGTATAAGATAGCCCAAAGCCAAAATCATATTGTCTGTAAAACCCATCATAACCCCAATTAGTGTCACGAATGTCAGCTTTCTTGTGATAGTATGTTAGCATATTACCTGTATACTTTGGATAAGTATAAGGGAGTTTTCCACTTGGATTAACATCCCCAAAAACGATATCGGCAATGGCACGACCACCTTCTTGCCCTGGATAATAAGCCATTAAAATAGCATCTGTTAAAGGTTCTATTTTATTAATTATTCTCGGGCGCCCCTGAACCATAACTAATATTATTGGTTTATTGGTTTTTGAGAGTTTTTCAACTAGCTTTTGTTGCACTTCAGGTAATGGTAATTCATTGATGTCGGAAGGTTTTTCCGATGCAGAAATTTCGCCCACACAAACCACAATATAATCTGCATTTTTAGCTTTCTTAACTGCTTCATCACTATTAATATCTTTTAAATAATCTGTGCCTTCTATATAATCAACATTTTCGGCACCTACTTGTGATTTAATGGCATCAACTATTGTCAATTTAGTTTTATCGTTATAAAGTGTATCCATCCCTGAGAAAGTGCGCGACCAAGCACCGTTTAATAAATTGATTGAATTAGCCGTGTATCCAGTTACCAACACTTTTTTATTCTTGCTTAATGGCAATAAGTCGTTATTGTTTTTTAGTAGTGTAATGGCTTCGCTTGCCGATTTGTAGTTTAAATCAATGTGCTTTTTCGAGCCAAAATCAGAATACTCTTTATAGTCATGATATGGTTTCTCAAAAAGATTGAGGTAGAACTTAAGCCTTAAAATTCGTGCTACGGCATCATCAATTCTACTCATTGGTATTTCACCTTCTTCAGTTAATTCTACTATATAATTGGCCACATCCATATTAAACGGATTCATTACTAAATCCAAACCAGCATTAATAGCCAATTTAGTAGCCTCTTTTTTATCTTTCGTAGAAAGATGTGAAAAAACCAAATTTTCAACATCACTGAAATCGGAAATTACGACCCCTTTAAAATTCAGTTCGCCTTTTAAAATGTTTGTGATATAATATTTATTTATATGACATGGTAAACCATTTACTGCATTTGAACTTATCATTACACCCATAGCTCCATTTGCAATGGCTTCTTGAAAAGGAGGTAGAAAATATTGACGTAAGCTATTCTCGGGAATAATTGCATTAGCCCGATCCTTTCCATTTCTTCCTGCTCCATAACCTAAAAAATGTTTTAAACAAACTGCCGAACTTAGTGAATCCTGCAAGCCTTCTACAAGTGATCCTTTGAGATAAGCATTGGCCATCTTTGTTACTAAGTATGGGTCTTCTCCAAAACTCTCTGAAATTCTTCCCCATAATGGATTTGGTGCAACATCAGCATTAGGGTTGAAATTCCAAGGAATTGAAGCAGCACGGGATTCATAGGAAGTAATTCTACCACACATTTCAGATAAATCAGTATTCCAAGTTGCCGCAATGGCAATTTGATGAGGAAACAAAACCGAACCTTGCACGTAATTGGCTCCGTGAATGTTATCAATACCATACAATATTGGAATTCCTAAACGCGTATGGCTCATGGCCGAATCTTGAAGCGTTTTTATGATTTTATTCCATTCCATTGGAGTAGCCGGGAATCTTGGCGTGTTATGAATCGAACCTACTGCATTATCGATTATGAATTTTTTAAATTTAGCAGTATTAAAAACAGCTGTATCGCGTTTATCCCAATAACCACCTTTAAGAACAGCAGGCAAGCCAATATTAATCATTTGTCCTGCCTTTTCTTTTAAGGTCATTTTACTTATAATATCTGCTATTTTTTGTTCGGTTTTATCAGTTTCAAATGCACTAATAGTTTGTTCTTTATTAGTGTTTTCTACTGTTTGAGTATAACCAAAAAAGGATGAAACAGCTATTATAGATAAAAAGACCTTTCTTATTTTAATAAAGTTTGCCATTATAATATGTTTATGTGTTTATCCTTCTCAAACATTAATTATTTGAAGGTTTGTTTGTAAAGTTTAATGTCCTTTTTTATTAGAGTTTATAGCTATTGTATTTTTCTAATTTGAATAGCATTTAATATCGGTATACCTTTAACAGCTTCAAAAGTTATATTGATTCCGTTTCCGTTCACAACGGTTACCTGGTATTTAACAGTGACTGCTTTTTCTGCTCCATATTTTTCAGAAATATTTAAGCTTTTCTCTAAATAATTACCATTTAAGAGCACATTGAAAATTCGGTCTGATGAACCTTCAAATACGCGATCATTTCCCAGGTTATAAGCTAACTTTTCGTGCTTTACATCAGATTCAAGTTCTGACCAATGTAATGTAATGGTGTATGTGCCATTTGGAACATCTAGTTTAAAACTATCAATACCAACACGTTGGGTTTGATAAACAGGGTCGTCTTGAGTGCCTTTAATATCTAATTCAGAACTTGGTAAGCTTCCAAATTTGGTTTTTGGTCGGTAAGGTTTTCCGCCTAAATACCCCCAACTTCCAGCAGTATATTTCTGTTCTGGAATCCATATGATACTATTCTCTCGATCTTCATAATATCTCTTTGAGCCAAGAAGCGCGTTTAATTCAGAAAAGTTGTCTTCAAATTCTGAAAAGTTGTTTGGTACAAGTCTAAAATCAACATCTAAAATATCTGAGTAGATTTTAGATTGAATAGTGCTTTGTGCTTCAAGTTTATTTTTTCCATTTTTAAACGGTATAGAAAATCGGGCTATATTACCCTCAAAATCAGCGCCATAAACAATACCTTCATGTGTTAACTGAACCGAATCGCCATTACTGTAAACAGTAACTGGCTGCAAACAATAATCTTTTCCTGATTCTGCAACTCCACCTCGAATTTTCCATTCATTCTGTCCAAACTTCACAACGGGTTCTTTCGAAAATTTGGTTTTATACAGCCACCAAGTATCTTTCTTTTCTCGATTTAAAGTTGTTATCCCTTTTAAATTGGTATTTGGTATGGCATAGCCTCTGGTTTCTGAATAAAAATCATTCAAATTCCAAATATTAGCTCCAACAATAAAAGGGCGAGCCATAATAGCTTTTAAATAATGTTCATGGTATCTATTACCGTATTCAACCGTATAATCAAACCTTTCTGAATCAAAAGAATGCAATCTATGATGTACATCTGCTCCATACTCTGTGATGATAAGAGGTTTATTGGGAAATAGATTATGCAACTCATCAAGACATTTGTCAAAACCTGAAAAAGTGCCTCCATACCATCCTTGATATAAATTCCATCCTAGAAGCATAGGAATGGCTGTAAGTCCTGCATTCTTATACCTAGTTATAGCTCCATGGTTTGCAATCATGGTATATCTGCTTGGGTCTAATACTCTTATTTTTTGTTCTATTTCAGAGGCTAATTTTGCAATATTATTTGCATATAAGGTATAACGTTCTTTCTCTGTTTTTTCATTAAAAGGTGGACGTAAAAGTACCTCGTTCATGTATGCCCAGATAATTAAAGAAGGGTGATTAAAGTTTTGTTTCACCATTTCTTCTGCCATAAAAAGACTATTTTCAGTAAAATCTTTAGATTCTGTTATGGCATTAACAATTGGAATTTCAACCGAAGCTAAAATACCTAATCTATCGCAAGTCTCAAGTACCACAGGGTCTTGAGGATAATGGGATATTCTCAAAAAATTACCGCCCATTTCTTTTAGTAATAGTACATCACTAACATGCATTTCATCAGACAAGGCATTTCCTTTCTTTAAAAAATCCTGATGTCTATTTGTTCCTATCAGCTTAAGATTCTCTCCGTTTAAGAAAAACCCTTTTTCCGAATCAAAATGAAACCATCTAAATCCTAATGATTCCACAGATTCATCATAAACAACTCCGGTCTTAGCATCCTTTAATTGGGTGATTACCTGATACAAATAAGGATTTTCTGGTGACCATAACTGTGGTTTATCTATGGTAAATGTTTCTTTTACAGAAAATTGATTTGCTTGTTTTTTTATTTTAACCTTTTGACTTTTCTCTGAAATGACAACGCCTTCTTTATCAACTAACCTATTAACAAGCTTTAATTTCCTGTTTTGATTGGTCTTATTATTTAAAAGACAATTAATTTGAACTTGCCCAATTTCTTTTGAGACTTTGGGAGTAGTAATATACACTCCCGAAGAGCTAAAATCATCCATTGAAAAATGAATAGCATTTTGCTTAATTAAATAGACATCTCTATAAATACCTCCAAAAAAAGTAAAATCTGCTGATAGTGGTGGTATGGCTTCATTATGGCTATTATCTACCTTAACAACTAATACATTCTTTTTTCCATAATTTAAAAATTCTGTTATATCAAAATGAAATCTGGTATATCCTCCAAGATGTTTACCAACCCATTTGCCGTTTACATATAGTTCTGTAATTTGGTTTGCTCCTTCAAAATATAACAGTGTTCTTGCTTTGCTGTCTTCAGCGTCAAAATCAACAACTTTTTTATACCAACCTAAACCTCTGTAATACCCTGGTGTTTCATCAATGGCATCTAAATTATTCCATGTATGTGGTATGCTTATGGTTTCGCATTCTAAGTCTTTAAATAAGGTTAAGTCTAGATTAGAATGACTTTTATCCAATCTAAGGTCTCCTTTATAGAATTCCCAGTTATTATTAATAGCACGAATTTGTTTCCCCTGCGCTGGCAAAGTCGTTACTGCAAATAGAACCACTAATATTAGAAAAAATCTTTTATGCATATTTTGATGATAATTAATTATGAAAAACTATTTTAATTAAGTTATTGTGAATGAGGTTCTAGAATTACTCTAGCTCTTCCATGCCTATATCTACCGCATCGTTAGGTACATTACTACCAAAAATATCCTTAATTTGAAGGATACCTCCCATCCCGTTTTTAGCATCGTATTGATTATTATTTCCTTGATTAATCCCAGGAGAAGAAGGAGACAGATGAAAATTTTCTATGCTTGTTATTTGAGGATTGGATCCAATACTATATATAGGTGCTATATTCCATAGGTTAATAGCTTTGTTAACTATAGCATTATCTGAAACCCCAGAAAACATATTATCATGAATAGAGTTCCCAGTACTGTCTCCTAAACTAACTGAACCAGATACACCGTTACAAAAGAAAATATTATTGAAGTATTCTGCACTTCTTGAATACCCCTCCCAACTACGATGTTGGATTACTTCTATTGCCTCATCTAAATCTGAATAAACATGATTATTATAAACCTTTAAATTCATAACGTTACCAGACGTTTTAATGGCGTGGTCTCCATTATTTACAAACAGGTTATAACGGATAATTGTTTCATAATTAAAAGCCGTATTCCATCTAGCTGGCCCACCGGTAACCAAAACCCCACCTTCACCGTTACTATGGCAATAATTATATTGAATGGTTGTCCAACGCGTCTTAAAATCGCTATCTAACCCGCCAGAGTCTACATCTCCTTCATTGGTAACGGTATTTGAGACTTCATTAAACTGAAATAAAGCATAATCTGTATTGAAGCAAAAAGCTGAATTACCAGAAGTTAATTCACCACAATAATCAAACTTATTGTATTCTACCAAAGGGGCATGTGCATTTTTAATGATAACGCCGTTTCCTGCTACATGTTCTATAGTATTATTACGGTACACCATATTCATACTTGGCACCCATGATTGGTTTATATAAACACCGCCATTGCGTGGCCACTCTCTATCTTCCCAAGAAGAAGTGTTGTAAATACCCGTTTGTGATACATCATGAATATGGCAATTCTCTACCAAAAAATCATCAAAATAAGTTTCTACGCTATTACCTAGTATAATACTAACTATGCCACCACTACTTTTGTTATTATCAAAATTACCATCGGGCAGACCACCATGCAATCCGTTAACATCATGAATTTCAAGGTTTTTAAAGTGTAAATGATTTACAACACCAAAATCTCTTGCTTCAACATAAATTCCTTTCCTATTATTTTCATGAGAATCGCCTAAATTAGTGATTTCAAGGTCTGAAACTTCTATATATTCTTGGTTTTTGATTAATAAAGCATACGGTTTTCCTTGAGCGGCTATTTTAGGCTTATCACCTTCTCCATAACTTTTAATCATTATAGGGTTGGCGGAATCTCCACTTCCTTTAAATTGAAATACGTCATTCCAAACACTACCTTTTTTTAGGTTCACCGTATTACCAGGCTCTAAAGTAACTTGTTTAAGATTTTCAAAACTCTTCCATGCTTTATCTGGTGAATTTCCAGCATTTGAATCACTACCATCAACAGCATCAATATAATAGACCTCACTTTGTTCTATTGGAATTTCGTTGTCATCATTATTAGTACATCCTAAAACCAAATTACCTGTGACTAGTATAAGACTAAATAGAATAATCGTTTTATAATATATTTTCATAAAGTTAGTTTTTGAGTTTGAGTAAAATTTTAAACTTGTTTATTAGTCATTTGCAGAGAGCCTCCAACCGATATGATATGGAGGCTCTTTACAAGAATTTTTATTTGCTAATTATGGGCATTCAAAGTTTAATGAAGAGCCATCGATTCCTAATAATTCAAAATCATCTAAATAAAGTAAAGTAGTTGCTGCTGCATTACCGTTAACATGAGTCCTTAAATACATTCTATCTGGATTCTTACCTGTTGCCCCATCTGGAATATAGTATTTATACGATCCAAAGGTTTGACTATGATACTTATAGTCTGCTTGATTAGTAAAGTCAAATTCTAGAGTAACCCATTGATCAAATGCAGGAATTTCCTTTTCTATCCATACATTACGCTTGTATGAATCACCGTATGACGTACCATCTTCTCTATATCTATCTTCTAAGTAAAGACGTATTATTTTTTTATCTGGGTCATCTGTGTTATCTACAGTTGCTCCATCTGAAGCTTCTACAGTAGAAGGCAGATAAGCTTTTACTCTAAACTTACTTTGTAATGTGTAGTAAAATCCAGTTCCGTCGGTTTTCTCCTTGAATTTAAGAACCCCGAATTGAGCACCAGAAGGTTTATAATAGGTTCTTAACGTAGCTGAACTATTTCCGTTTTGCACACTTGCTGGCAAGTCTGCCAAGGCCAAAGTTTCGGTTTTGTCTGAAGAAGCATCCCATAAGATATCACCACATTGAGCTCCATCCATATCATCAAAAAGCCTCCAGTCTACAGGAGGAGCAACTCCAGCATCAACATCAATACTAAAAGATTTATTTTCTTCCAGTTGTCCTGCCCCATTAATAGCAGTAAATTTAACTATGCAATTAAAGGTTACCGGTTCTAGTTTTTCATTAATAAATGAATAGGTATAAGAAACATTATCTGTAGTGTTTTCGTGAATAAGCGTTATGCCATCCTCTTCAAAAATTTCAATTTTATAACTTGTTGCATTGGCAGCTATCATGTTGAATTTTACCAATCCCGACCCGTCGTTTGATGGCTCAACCGAGGTAAGAAATTCTTCCGGAGCTTTTTCCGGAATCTCAACTAGTAGTTCATAACTTACGGACTGTCTTATCCCTTGAGCAATTAATACTGCTGTATACGTTCCATGTTGATCATATTTTGCAGAAAAATTGTTCCCTGTAAAACTTTCTGGGTTGTCATCATCCAAATCCTTTTTTAATAGAAAAAAGATTTGCCCTTCAGCTGATGCTTCAAAATCAACCACATAACCATTGCTTTCGCTGTTTAAAGCGTATGAAAGACTTAAGTTGGTTGGAACATTTTCAAAACCTTCCAGTTTGTTGTCCGTAAAATCATCTTCACAAGAAACAAACATCAATATTACAAAAATGCTAAACACATTTCTTATTGTATTTTTTATGGTAATCATAATTATTAATTTTAAAAGTTATTTTTACGTATTAAACTACTCATACCCTTCATTTTGAGGGAAAGACGGCCCCATTATATCGCGTTGAGCCTGTGGTATTGGCCAATTAACCATGTGGAGAGCCATAGGATATGGTCTGTTATTTCCGGTATTGGAACCGAATCTATAATGTAAGTTTTGACGTTCTACCAATAAGCCTAATCTTTTCAATAGGTACCATCTATTTTTTTCAAATGCCAACTCTCTTGCGGATTCTTCCAGATAAGTTTCTAGAGTAAATTCGCTAAAGTTATTGGCTGTATTGCCAAAAGCTCTTTCTCTAATCATATTAATATACTCTATAGCTTTAGGGCTAGTTGGATTTTCATTATCTGCTCTCCAATGTGCTTCGGCTCCCAACATTAATGTTTCTGCAAAACGATAATATAGATAATCCTTCCAGTTTCCATTTGAGCCAATCGGTTTCTCATCATCATGGTATTTTTTCAAACTCCAATGATAGCGTCTAAAATTATCCTCATACCCAGTTATTTCATTTCCAAAATTTGGATGGTTAGGGTTATTGGAGATTAATACTGTTGGATAATAATAGGTCGTATATCTAATATCATTATCTTGATCATAAAGTGATTGTAAATAATCGTTAGGAAAGGCCCATCCTAAAGAATTACCACCTAATTCAACACTAGGTATCATTTCATTTGAATTAAGCTCATAATAACGGTTGTTAAAAAAAGAACTATACCAAATATCATCACCTCCTGCCAAATCATCATCATCACCCAGCGTTTGATCTCTAGGGTATACAGCCATGGCTTCTGCATGATTTAAATCTTGTCCAAAAACTTTATCCAACTCAATAAGATGATACGTACCATCTTCTATAATGGCATCAAACTGAGAAACTGCTTCGCCCCAGTTACCTTGCCACATGGCACTTTTTCCTTTTAAATGACGCGCTACAGCTTGATTATATCTTCCAAAATCTTCTTTGTAGTCTAAATTTGTAATGGCATAATCAAAATCACTATCTATAAGCTCATAAACATCCTCTTGGTTTGCCGGAACGTATTCAACCACATCTTGATAGTTATCAGCAGTCGTAGGAATGGTATCCAACAAAATATTGCTATACATACGAAGTAAATCAAAATAAGTTTCTCCTCTTATCAACCTGGCCTGTGCGACTAATTTTTCTAATCTATCATTCTGTTCTAAGCTTGGTGCTGCTGTAATAATAGCATTTGCTCTATCTATAACTTGATAAGAACTTACCCATTTCTGATTAGCAAACCCTAGAGTTGCGTTATGTTTAGCTGGGTCATATGGTGTAAAAAATGTTCTCATTTGCCCTAAATCTGTTCCTACTAAGGTAAAAGCATTAGCTTTGAAACCATCTCCACTACGTCCGGTAGCATTGTTTTGACGTAGCCTGTTGTATAATGCCGTAACGCCAACATCTAAACCATCAACAGATGAATAAATATAATCTGTTGAAATTTCATCTATTGGTTCTTCTTCTAAGAGGTCATCACAGGATGTGCAAAACAACATCGCAGTTATAGCCAATCCCATTAAATAATTAATTCTTTTCATTTTTATTAAGTTATTTAAATTCATATTTAAAATGTAATCTGTAAACCAAATACTACTGAGACCTGCTCTGGATAGGCATTTGGGTTTTGATCCGGACTATAGGACTTATAGTCAGTTATAGTAACAGGATTACGAGCTGTAGAATAAAGCCTTATACTGCCCATATTTAATTTATTCATTAAACTTTCAGGAAGTGTATAACCCAATGTAAGTAGCGAAATCCTGAAAAACGAGGCATCTTGTAACCCGAGAGTATTTAAAAAATCAGGACTGTCTCCACCATCTGGTCTAGGCCAATTACCCGTTGTATTTTCCGGTGTCCAATAATTTTGTTTTATACCATTAAAAAGCCCTCTTAAATCACCGCCCTGATTGTAACTATAGTAGTACGGGTTATTTCTTTTACGACCCTGAACTGTAGTTGCTTGAGCAGAGAAATCAAAGTCTTTATAAGTAACATCTAAACTAAATGTTCCATACCAATCTGGATCTTTTTTAGTAATTACACGGTCATCCGGATTCAAATCCCCATCATTAGGATCTACATCCACTAAGCTAATACTTCCAATTTCAGCATCAGGTTGATGAGAGTTATCTATTTCTTCCTGAGATTGAAAAATTCCAGCATACTTATAATTGTAATCTACATCAATTGGATACCCTATAAACCATTGATTGGCGACATCATCATCTTCAATACCATCTGCATCTTCATCTAAACCAAACAATGAAATTATTTTATTCTTGTTTGAAGAAAAATTAACTCCTGCATTTATTTTAAAATCCTTTTTATCAATAATATATCCGTTTATTGCAAACTCATATCCTTTATTTTCAATTTCGCCAACATTACTTAATATCCTAGTATATCCTAATGCGGCATTTAAGGTTTTATTAACTAAAAGGTCTTTGGTTCGCGTATTATAATATTCGAAAGTACCAGAAACACGATTCTTCCATAATCCAAAATCTATTGCTGCGTTAAAAGTTGTTGAAGTCTCCCATTTTAAATCTGGGTTTGGTAATGAATTTCCAGGAATATACCCTGAACTTTTAACATCATTGAAAATATAATCCCGCTGCTCTGCCGTACTTAGACTTCCGTATGGATTAATACCCTCATTACCAACACTACCATAACTAAAACGTAATTTTAAGTTATTTAGAGCATCTACATTCTCCATGAAGCCCTCTTTATAAACGTTCCACCCCATAGCAACGGCAGGGAAATACCCCCACTTGTTATTGGCTCCAAATACAGAGGAACCATCTGCACGAAAGGAGGCAGTTAAATAATACTTCCCATTAAAACCATATTGTGCTCTTCCTACAAAAGAAAGTAATGATCGTTCTGAAGCACTTATTAATGGTTCATTAAACTCAGCGGAACTCAATCCGTAAATACCTACTATATCGTTCTGTAGATTTGATGCTTTATTTCTAAAAAAGTCATTTCTTCTTTCATTGATACTTTGTACAAAAGTAAGATCCAGATTATGATTATTCTTTTCAAAATCATAATTAAAAATGTTTTCTAACTGCCATTCCGAAGATTGTTGAAAAGTAATTTTACCTTGTCCAAGTCCACCATTTTGAAACCCAATATTTGATTTGCCTGTTGAATATTCTTCCGCCCTTTGATTCCATGAACGTCTGCTGACATTTAACCTATATTTAAATCCTTCAAAAGGTTTGACATCAAAAAACACATTCATGATATCATTTCTATTATTCTCTAGATTTTCAGTTGAATCTAAATCGAGAAGTGGGTTGATGCTTTCTTGGAACCCTGATGGATTTAATGCTAGGTCGCCATTCTCATCATATATAACACCTAGAGGACTAGCTTTAACTAGTCTTTCCAATGTATTTCCTGTTCCCGGATCGTTTTTCTTGGAAATATTCCAATTGGTATTAAGACCTAAACTTAACCATGAATTAAGCTTTTGATCTACATTAAGACGAATGATTAATCTTTGAAAATCTGTTCCTGGAATAACACCTTCTTGATTCTGATAATTAAAACCGGTATATACTTTTGTATTTTCAGAACCTGTCGAAAAGCTAAAGTTATGATTTTCTATTGGTGCTACTTCAAGCACTTCATCAAACCAATCAATGGAATTTCCATTTTGTAAAGATTCTAATTCTATTGCAGTAAAAACATCTTCATCTGGTAAATATAATCCACCATTTACCGTTCTAAATGCTTCTCTTTTAAGCATAGCATATTCATCAGGAGTATAAACATCGAAATTTCGATTAATGTACTGCATTCCATAATACCCATTATAGCTTATCGATGCTTTTCCTTCTTTTGCACGCTTGGTAGAAATAAGGATGACACCGTTTGATGCTCGAGCTCCATATATGGCTTGTGCAGCTGCATCTTTTAATATTTCCATAGAAGCAATATCATTTGAATTTACATCATTGATGCTACCTACTGGAACACCGTCAACAATTACAATAGGATTGTTACCTCCATTAATGGAACTCTGACCTCTAATAAGGATATTGGACGAACTACCTGGACCGGAGTCTCCCGGTGTTATAAAAACACCTGCTGCCTGTCCTTTTAGCATATCTCCAATATCTGAGGAAGGCACCCTGTTTAGGTCTTCTGATTTTACAGACGTAACAGAACTTATAACATCACTTTTTTTCTGTGAGCCATACCCAACTACTATAATTTCGTCTAATAACGCATTGTCAGCATCAAGAATAACGTTGTAAGTATTAACGTTACCAACTACAACTTCTTTTGCCTTAAACCCTACATAGGAAAACACTAAGGTTTGCCCTGTAGCAGCAGATAGATTAAACTCTCCATCAAAATCGGTACTTGCCCCTGTGCTAGTCCCTTTTATAATGACATTTACTCCTGGCAATGGCATACCAGAATCATCACTTACTATACCATTAATGTTTTTGTTTTGACTATATCCACTAAAGGACAAGCAAAGAAAAACTAAGCATACTAGCTTATAAAACATTAGTTTACTGTTCATAAATATTTAATTTTTTTGTTAGTTGGATGTAAAATTAGCCATTAGACCTAATGATTGTTTTGACTATTGTTCCGTATTTTAACAATTTCGTTCCAAAATAGAACTAGTGTTACTATTTGAAACATTTGTGCTAATTCAAAGCACACCCTATTTTACTGAGAGGTTTATTCTTAGAAATAATGAGGAAAGGCTCTGCCCACAATTTTGATTACAACATTTGGGAGGGCAACTGCTCAAATCTTTTCATCCTTGTAGAGAGGATAATAATCTTATTCTTTATTCCTTTCCTATTAAGCACTTAACATGAAGAGATATAATTAAATAAAGTCGCGAAATTTTACGGATTGGGTAACAGCTACAACACTTTAATCTCGTATTTGTTTGGAGCCATTAAGCTAATTGATACAACTGTTTGGCAATTAATAGTTCACATAACATAGTTAACGGCATTAAATAATATAGAGCTAAGAATCCATAGCTGTTTATTTATAAATGAACTTGAGAATTGCAGAGGATATTATTACCAAAAACCTTAAGAGAATATTAATAAAAACATAGACTGTTTTACGAAGGTGTTCTAGATAATCAGGATTGGTTTATCTACGCCTAGTTGGCTGGCTGAAAAAGTAATTCAATGAGGGACTGCATTTAGGCTGGAAAATATAAAAAAGTGAGCTGAAAAGAAAATTATGTTGACATGATTAACTTTTCTAGCTCACCGACTAAAACTAAACAACTAATAATTTAATATGAACTTTTTAAAATAATTGGCATTATCGCCTTTTATATTTAAAATGTAAATACCATTTTGAAGTTTATTGTTCGTATCTATTGTGAAACTATTTTGATTGTTTATATTTTTATTTATTAGCAATTGCCCGCTTATATTAAAGATGTTGACATGAGTATTACCAGCTAGACCGGTACCATCAACAATAACGTTTATATAATTTCCTTCTTGATATACCTTTATGGAATTCTGGTTTTTAGATGTTGAGTTAACACTTAATGATGAATCTACTATAACATCACTCCAACTCGTACCTAAAGCAATTCCATCAACAACGGCTTCTACTTTACGCTGACGTAAATGAATTATCTTAATATTGGCAAGGTCACTACCTGTACCTTCATTGGCTGTAAGTGTAGGTGTTACGGGTTCTGACGCAGGAACTCCATCGACTCCTTGGTCAAAAACAAATAAACTTGCCACGTCATTATCAGATCCAGCTACAAATTCATACTTCACCACAAACAAATAAGTTTTGTTATAGTCGTATAGGTCTGATGTCCAATTTATATCTGAACTAAATCCTTTTGTAAAACCAAACTGGACTTTACCAGCACCATCATCCTTTGCCATCACCCTGCCTCTCAATCTGTCTGAGTTAAAATCACTTACAGCGATAAAGAAATTATTAAAATCCCCTCCTATTGTTGTCTTTATGTTTGCCAAAAAAGACATGTATACTGTTCCTGAGCTTACAGAAGAAGCAAAGAATGGTTTTCTTGCTATTCTTTCTGGACCAAACGTTTGAGGGTCGCTATCTCCATCCTCAGAAATGTTAATATGAGCTGCGTTACCAACTCCTGAAACCGCTAATCCAGAATATTCCAATCCCGGACTGTAAACGTCAATAGAAGGTGTGTTTGTCTTTTCGGTAAATCCAATACTCGGATCCGTTAACAAGGTAGATGCTGGATAATCAAAATTCTCCACATTTGTTTGAGCAAACAAAGATGTTGACACAATCCCAATAATAATAAAAAGTAATGCCTTTTTTAATTGTAAAGTTAATTTCATAATAATTAAATTTATTTTGTTTAAATTTTTAATAAAACTAAACATAAGACCTGGTTATTATTTTGACTATTATTCCATTATTTATCAATTACATTCCATAATAGCACGTATGTTACACATCTGGAACATAGTTGTTATTATTACATAATTTGCCTTGTTTCCTCCACTATTTTTTATTGTATTTTAGTATTATGAAAAATTGGTTATACAGCATTGTATTCTTTTTTATCACTAGCCTGATATTTTGTCAAAATAACTCTCACTTTTCTTTGTCAAAAGTAACTCCAGAGGGTGGTGTAGCCTATTCTCAAATTAACTCAATTATTGAAGATGGCAAGGGCTATATTTGGTTCAGTACCAACAACGGGCTTTTTTCCTATAACACAATTAACATTAAGAGATATAATTATTCACAAAAGGATACAACAACCATTTCAACTAATAGAATCAACACTCTTTTTAATGACCATTTGGGTGTTATGTGGGTGGCTACTGAAAATGGCCTCTGTTCTTACAACTCTAAAGGAGACAACTTTTCTAGACATAATATTAGAGATAAGTTTAACAGGAAAATAGGAATGAATATTATTTCATTTTTTCAGGATCAACATAATGTGTATTGGCTTTCTGACGAAAATGGTATAGGAACTTTTAATCCTAGTACAAATAGTGTGTTTTACCAAAACATAAATAATAAAACCGAACAAATCATTTTCTCAACTATAAGCCCAGACCAAACCATCTGGGTATTTTATGATGACGGTGAGATTTATTATAAAACTAAAGACGCTAACATCTTTAGGTTCTTTAAAAAAAGTTTTATAGGCGGTATTAGTTCTGTTCTATTTGATAACAATTTAATGTGGATTGGTTATAGTCAAAAGGGGTTGCTCGTAATAAACATCACAGATAATTCAGTGGTCCGTTATTATGATTCAGACCCAACAAAAATGGGAGAGTTAGCAGGGTTTCAGATAAGACATTTATTAAAGAATGATTCCAGTAATATCTGGGTAGCTACTGACAAAGGCATTGTAATCATTGATGATTTCAAGATTAAACTAGTTTTAGATCAACAGAAATACCCTAATCTCCCCCATAATTCTATTTGGTCTTTATATAAAGATTCAAACAATAGTATTTGGATAGGTACTTGGTTAGGAGGATTGAGTTTTCATAACAAATACAATAATTCATTTCAACATCATAGCCAAACCAGATCAAGAAAATCATTAAGCAGCAATATTATAAGCTGTTTTGCACAAATTCCAAATTCGTCAAAAATATTGGTTGGCACTGATGTGGATGACCTATATCTATACGACCCAGAAACAAACGTTTTTACCTCCATCCCTATAACTTATAAGGGCAAAACCATTAAAAGAATAAAATCCATTACTTATGACAAATATGGTACGTTATGGGTAGGAACCTATAGGAATGGTATATTGTTTAAAAAGAGAATAAACCAATTCTTTGAACGTTTAACACCTCCCTTTGAAATAGGGTTACAGGCCCTAAACATATTAGCTACCAATGAAGGCATTTGGGTAAGCAACTTTCCTCTAGGCGTGTATTTCTACAATTTTGAATCAAAATCCTATACTAATTATAGACATAATCCCTTAGACAAAAACTCCATATCAAACAATAATGTTAATCACATTATTGAAGACAGGAACAATAATTTATGGTTTGCCACTGAAAAAGGGCTTAATTTATTAAAAAAAGGAAGCTCAGAATTTATTCGATATTCTATTGATAGGATTGACCCAAATAGTATCTCTCATAATTTCATTAATCATATACACGAAGACCATAATGGGGATTTATGGCTTGGCACTAATGGTGAAGGCCTGAATAAATTTAATCCAAAAACGGGTAACTCAGAAGCTATTTCATTAAATGCTGATAGTGCTGGAAATGAGATATTCTCTATACTACAGGATGAATTTAAAAACTTATGGGTTACTTCAGATAATGGCCTTTATAAATTCAATATACAATCAACACTTATTGAGTACTTTGAAAGTAATAAGGGCATTAAAAACAATAATTTTTATCCAACTGCAGCATTAAAATCTGTTGATGGTGAGCTCTACTTTGGCGGCTCTAATGGTTTTATAAGATTTCAACCCAACACTATTATTCCAAATCCAATTCCTCCATCTACAATAATCACTGAGTTATTTATTAACAATGAAAAAATAATTCCCGAAACTGAAAACGGCATTTTAAAAACCCCCATTAGCAATACAAAATCATTAAAATTAAATTATAAGCAAAATTCCTTTAGCTTTCTTTTTACATCCAATAATTATATAAACCCAGAAAAAAATAATTTTAAATATAGATTAAAAAACTTTGATGATACATGGATAAATAGTGATTACAAAGGGCAAGCTACATTTACTAATGTACCTCCTGGCCAATATACTTTTGAGGTGATGGCAGCAAACAATAACGGTGTATGGAATAATATACCTACAAGAATTGCGATTCGAATTACCTATCCCATTTGGTCAACTTGGTATGCATATGTAGTTTATTCTGTAATAGCAATAATAGCTTTCTATTTCTTTAGAAAGCAAGCTATATATAGACAAAAATTAAAACTAAAATTAAAACTAAGTAGAATACATAGTGAGACTGAAGAGAAATTACATCAGACCAAACTTCAGTTTTTTACCAACATTTCTCATGAGTTCAGAACACCATTAACACTAATACAAGGTCCTGTAAACCGCTTATTAAAAACAGAGGACCAAAGCAACTTATCCCGAAAACAGCTATCACTTATAAAAAACAATACTGACCGCTTATTGAGACTCATTAACCAGTTTCTTGATTTTAGAAGAATAGACCACGGAAAGTTAAAACTAAATCCAATACATACAGATATTATATCCTTCTGTAAAAATGTATTCGATTGTTTTGAAGAGCACGCAACTCAACGTTCATTTAATTTTGATTTCATCACAGAGTTCACCAATCTAAATATGGACTTTGATCCCGACAAATTAGATAAAGTATTGGTAAACATCTTATCAAACGCATTTAAAAACTCAGCAGATAATGGCAACATCGCATTAAAAATAAAAAGAAACAATAAATCTGAAATAAAGCAAAAGTGGACCAATTACACCATCGGCAATGAAATTCTTGATGAGTTTGTAGAAATAAGCATAACAGATTCTGGCTTCGGTATTTCTTCTGAAAATCTTCCGAAAATTTTTGAACGTTTTTTTCAAATTAAAAATGAGCAAAGTAGTAATAATGGAACAGGTATAGGGCTCTCACTATCTGCCAACTACATAAGCATGCACAAAGGGCAATTAGTAGTTAGCAGTTTAAAGGATAACGGCACTACATTTTTCATCTATTTACCAATTTATCAAGAAAACACATTGAAAAACCCCTCTAATGAAACAGAAGCTCTAAAGACTTATGATTACAGCTTTGAAACCATTTCTGAAAGAGTTTCTCAGGTAAAAAACGATAAAACCATTGATAACCAAGAATCACTTATCCTAATTGCTGAAGATAATTTAGACTTGTTAGAGTTTTTAGAGGGATCATTGTCCAATCATTTTAGGATTGCAAAGGCTAAAAATGGTAAAGAAGCTCTTGAATTAGCGCTTTTAATATATCCAGACATAATTATTTCTGATATAATGATGCCTGAAATGGATGGCATTCAATTATGCGAACATATTAAGAATGATATTAGAACAAGTCATACACCTGTTATATTACTTACTGCTTTAAGTAATATTAAAGATAAAATATCAGGAATAGAATCAGGTGCAGATGCCTATATACCCAAACCGTTTAATGAGGATTTTTTAATTGCTCAGGTAAACAACTTATTGAACTCACGAAAAAAACTTCGTACTTTATTTGCTTCCAATCAAGATGTTTGGGATGAAGACATCTCTTATTTGAATATAGACAAGAAACTATTGCAAAAGGCAATTAACACCGTTGAGAACAACATTTCAAACTGTGATTTCACGGTTGAAGACTTTGCAAAAAGCTTAAATCTAAGCCGAACACATCTTCATAGAAAATTAAAATCCCTTACCAATCAATCTGCAACTGAATTCATTAGAAATATTAGATTAAAACATGCCGTTAATCTTCTAAAATCTGGTAATTACCGCATTAATGAAATTGGTTTTGCCGTTGGTTTCAATTCACACAATTATTTCACTAAAGCATTTAAAAAACAATATGGAAAATCTCCTAGAGACTTTATTAAAGATAATTTATAATTAAAGAAAAGTAATCTCCGAGTTTATATCTAAGAAAAGCAAGAGGGTAACACGCTAAAGCGATGTTACAATTTTAACCATCTGAATATCAATATATTGAAAATATGTGCATTTCATTTTTTAGTAATTTTTACTTTAAAAAGTCTGTCAGCCCAGTAAAGTCAATGATTTTTTCAAGTAAAAATTACTTAAATCTTAAAATTTGATGCCTTTTGTGCTTTTTTGAAAACGGGAAATTACTTCACAAAAATATGGAAGACTACCGCGCTCGCTTTGGGCGAGCTTGCTTCATTTTTAAACTTATGGATTCTCCTTGCTTAATGATGTCTTCGACACCCAGCCCCTAAATCCATAAATTTAAAAACGGCTGTTTTCTTTTACCCTTAAACATCTCTTTTTTTTCTTTGCGACCAAGGGGAGTAAACGAAATTGTGTACACAGACACACATCTTGAAATTTACTCCTTTTTAACATTATCGTTATTATTGAACAGCTTTGAGTTGTTTCTGTTTTTTACTTTCAAAACGCTTGAGTAGGTTTTGAATATCCTCACTAATTTTGGCTTCCACTACCCTAGCGTAGATTTGTGTTGTCGATAGTTTAGCATGCCCCAACAATTTAGACACTGTTTCTATAGGTACGCCATTAGATAGCATGACCGTAGTCGCAAATGTATGTCTAGCGACATGAAAAGAAATATTTTTGTGTATACCACAGGCTTTTATAATTTCCTTTAAATATGCATTGGTCTTTTGGTTGGAGCTTATAGGTAATACATTGGTTGTTAAACTTATTTCTTGGGTAGCTCTATACTTTTCTAATATTCCCCATGCTTTTGGCAGTATTGGTACTTTTACTTGTTCGTCTGTTTTCTCTCGTTTGGTATATATCCAATTATTATTGTCTATCCCTTTTACAATATTATTTTCTGTGAGCTCTTTAACATCTATATAAGATAACCCTGTATAACAAGAAAACACAAAACAATCTTTTATTCTTTGTAACCGTTCACTTTTGAATTCTGTATTTTCTAATAAAAATAATTCTCTTTCGTTTAAATACGCTCTATCGTATTTATCATATTTTAGTTGAAATTGACTGAATGGGTTTTTATGCATCCATTCTAGTTTAATAGCAAGGTTTATCATTTTCTTAAAACGTTCCAAATGTTTCATCGCACCATTATTGGATAGCATTAGTTGCTTTTTTGAGTTTTTATAGGTTCTTAGGTAGTGCTCAAAATCTGTGATGAATCTAAAGTTTAGTTGTTTTAAATAAATATCCTTTATTCTTTTCTTTCTCAAGAACTTCTGTAAGTATCTTTCTGTGGTATAATAATTCTTCATCGTTCCTGATTTTAAAACGTGAATCATATTTCCATTGTGATAAGCAATGAGTTCTTTTAAGGTTTTACTATTGTCATCTTCTCCCAAATATCGGGACTTGATGGCATCTGAGGATAATACCTTATCTTCTTCTATAAGTTCTTTATGACATTGGAGCAGTTTGTTATAAACCCCATCTAAATAAGCGTTTAGGATTCTGGTAGTTTCTGAATTACCTTTCCCTCTATTTTTACTACTATCCCATTGATTTTGTTCAATACGTCGTTTTAAACTCATTTCTGAGCGTTTGCCGTTTACCGTAATACGCACATAGATAGAAAGTTGTTTGGGATTGCTTCTTGATTTTCTTGTGAAGAAAATGATGGTGAAGGTGCTTTTTGTTTTCATTTTAAATGACTTTAGTTAAACATTAATTTGTAAAGACGAAAGTCAAATTATGTCTTAAAGCTCTTTAAAGTTACTACAATTTTTGTGAACGATTGCACACCTAATTGTACACCTTTTTAATTGGTTTAGATGCTTTTATTTGATATCAAATAAAATGTGTAAAAACAAAAAACACTGATAATCATACGATTAACAGTGTTTTGCTTTGACCTATTACTAGGTTCGTCGGGGTGGCAGGATTCGAACCTGCGGCCTCCACGTCCCAAACGTGGCGCGATAACCGGGCTACGCTACACCCCGAATAATGATTATCCTGTAATGGGGTGCAAATATAAAGTTTTCTTTTACATT
>Ga0213868_10000881_pt1 | contig 29230 bp, 20 predicted proteins | sample PICome_9_FD_160087 | JGI IMG/M metagenome (GOLD analysis project Ga0213868, IMG submission 160087) | Coastal seawater microbial communities near Pivers Island, North Carolina, United States - PICO127 | ecosystem: Environmental > Aquatic > Marine > Coastal | place: USA: North Carolina... | reverse complement strand
TTTTTCAATTTGTTATCCCGGCCGATCGCAAGAGATCCTTTGTCGGTAAATGGGAGATTAGCAAAGACATCAGTCTCGTTGGGGTGTGGCCGCACATGCACTACCTTGGCACAGGATGGGAGATCGTGCTGGAGCGCCCCGATGGCACGAGCGAGAACTTAATCCGTATTGGTGATTGGGATTTCAACTGGCAAGGCAGCTACACCTTCGACCGCTACATTCATGCACCCAAAGGTTCACGGATTCTCGCGACGGCGGGTTACGACAACACGTCTAGCAACTTCGCCAATCCTAACCGACCACCGGAAGACGTTGACTGGGGCCAGAAGACTACGGATGAGATGTATTTCCTCCCCTTCAGCTACGTTGATTATCAGCCCGGCGATGAACTAATCTCCCTGGAGAGTCTCTCGCCTGGTGACTTGCCGACCTTCCGTGTCGCGGGTCTTTCTGAGGAAACGATTGAATTCCGGTTACAGAATCAGGAGAACGCCTACTACATCGAGCACTCGGCTGACATGCACCTTTGGCAACGCGTCTCCTCTACGGAAACCGCCACCGATGCGGATTGGAAGACCATTTCGATCCCTCGCACCGAGGATTCCGCTGGATTCTATCGTGCGGTGATTTTTCCATAGAAAGTAAAGCTTTCCCCTGCAGGAAAAAGCTTTTCCGGGAGCAGCGACGCCGGTAGTTTTTGGGTGTTTAAAACCCGAAGACTACCGTATTCATGAGCAATTCATTCAATCGCCGCAAGTTTCTCGGAACCAGCCTCGCCACTGCGGGCGCTAGCGTTCTCCAATCAACTAGTTCCTGGGCCAGCATCCGTGGCGCCAACGAAGACATTCGTGTCGCTATCCTTGGTGTCGGAGGACGTGGTGGCGGTCACGTTGGCGAGTTCTCTCGTTTGAAAGGAGTCCGCGTCGTGGCGGTATGTGATGCCGATTATGATCATGCCGTCAGCAAGCGGAATCGTTTGGCCAAGGACAAGAAGAAAGCGGACGCCTATCAAGACTACCGCAAGATTCTCGAGCGCAAAGATGTCGATGCAGTAGTCATCGCCACGCCAAATCACTGGCACGCCCCCATGAGTGTCCACGCGGCCCAAGCGGGGAAAGACGTCTACGTCGAGAAGCCCGTGACGCACAACATCTGGGAGGGCCAACGTCTTATCGACGCGGCCAAGAAGTACAACGTGATGATCATGTCAGGCATGCAGCGCCGATCGAGCCCAGGCTGGAAAGAGGCGATCAAGTATGTCCAAGATGGTGAGCTCGGAAAGATCAAGGTGTCTCGCGGCCTTTGCTACAAGCGTCGTAAGAGCATTGGTAAGGTGAGTGGGCCGCAGCAGGTTCCCGACACGGTCGACTACAACTTGTGGAGCGGCCCAGCACAGATAGATCCCATCATGCGTGGACGTTTCCACTATGACTGGCACTGGCAGTGGGCGTATGGCAATGGCGATCTCGGCAATCAAGGCGTGCATCAAACAGACGTGGCACGCTGGGCGCTCGGCGCTGACAGTTTACCCAAACGCGTCATCAGTGTTGGCGGTCGTTTCGGCTACGAGGACGACGGCGAGACGCCAAACACACAGTTTGCCATCTTTGACTACGACGAAGGTCAGCTCATCTTCGAAGTCCGCGGTCTAGGAATCACCAAGGGTTCTGATCAGCGTCCGGTCTACCGCGTGAAGGAAGGCCACAAAGCTGCCATCACCGTTGGCAACGTCATTGAGTGCGAGAATGGGTACGTCGCTGAGTCCAAGGCCTACGACTACGACGGCAATGAGATCAAGAAGTTTGGTGGTTGGAACGACGGATCCTCACACCAAGCGAATTTCATCAAGGCGGTTCGCAGCCGCAAAGAGAGCGACATTGAAGGCACGGCCAAAGATGGTCACCTCTCCGCGGCTATCTGCCACGCTGCTAATGTCTGCCATCGCGTAGGCGCTGAGACAAGCCAAGAAGCCATCGCCGAGCAGTTCAAAGGAAATGATTCGGCTCTAGCAACCTTCGAAGACTTCAAGGAGCACCTCGCCGTCAACGGCCTCAAAGATTTCAAGCCCGTGATGGGACCTGTGCTAGAGATTGATCGAAGGAAAGAGATCTTCACGGGGGCCCACGCTGAGGCCGCTAACAAACATCTCAGTAGGCATTACCGACCTGAGTTCGGTCTCACGGCCGACGTTTGAGCTCCACTTAGAAACTAGCTTTGAAGTCAGCCCTTATCGCCTCAGGCGGTAAGGGCTTTCTTGTATTTAGCTAGAACTTCATTATTGGGGTTACATTCATCTCGTGAACGATTTCACTCAGATTCTTCAGTCGATCGACCATGGTTCCACCGACCCGCGTGAACTGCTGCCCGTCGTGTATGAAGAACTGCGGCAAATCGCGAATCACAAAATGTCCGGCGAAGCCAATGGTCACACCTTGCAAGCCACCGCGCTCGTCCATGAAGCCTGGGTGCGCTTAGCTGGGCCGGACAATGCGTCACAATGGGAGAATCGTGCCCACTTCTTTGGAGCCGCCGCGGAGGCCATGCGGCGTATCCTCGTGGATCACGCACGGAAGAAGAAGTCAGCGAAGCGGGGAGGAGGTGCGATTCACGAGTCTCTCGATGAAGTGGTGATCACCCTGGAAACGCCTTCAGAAGAATTGTTAGAGGTACACGAAGCCTTGGATCAACTAGAGCGAGAGGACGAGCGAGCGGCTGAGTTAGTGAAATTACGCTACTTCGTTGGGATGACAATGGACGAGGCTGCCGCCGCACTTGCTATGAAGAAGCGGAGCGCCGAAGCCCTTTGGACTTACGCTCGCTTGCGACTTAAAGAGACGATGACCAAGCTCTAGCCCATACTTTGCGGAGTAAAGGTCGCTTTTGCGCATAGTAAGGTAGTATTCTGAATACCAACGATGCCTACACCCACGCCGCCCCCGCCGCGCCAACGCCAGATCTTTCTCGGCGCCTTGGAAATAGCGACATCAAGCGATCGCATCACCTACATTGAGCGCGAATGCCAAGGAGACGCGACCTTGCGTAGTGCCGTCGATAAGATGTTAGAAGAATCAGATCAACTAGGTTCTTTCTTGGAACAGCCACCTGCGGTCGAACTCCAAACCTGGCGCGAGGGAAAGCGCAGCGAGCACATCGGCCCTTACAAACTCCTTCAGGAAATCGGTGAAGGAGGCTGCGGCGTGGTCTACATGGCCGAGCAGGAAAGGCCCGTGAAACGACGAGTAGCCCTTAAAGTCATCAAGCTTGGCATGGATACGAAGAGCGTGATCGCCCGCTTCGAATCAGAGCGCCAGGCACTCGCCATGATGGATCATCCCAACATCGCGAAAGTCCTGGATGCTGGGGCTACTGAGAATGGACGCCCCTACTTCGTCATGGAGTTAGTCCGCGGAGTCCGTATCACGGACTACAGCGATCAGCACAAGCTGTCCACGGAAGAGCGTTTGCGACTCTTCGTGCAAGTCAGCCAGGCCATCCAACATGCCCACCAGAAAGGCATTATTCACAGGGACATCAAGCCGTCTAACATCCTGGTGACATTGCATGATGGCGTGCCCGTGCCGAAAATCATCGATTTTGGCATCGCGAAAGCGGTCGACCAGCGACTGACCGACAAGACTCTATTTACTGAGTTCCAATCGTTCATCGGCACTCCCGCTTACATGAGTCCTGAACAGGCGGAAATGACAGGGCTGGATATCGATACGCGTAGCGACATTTACTCGCTTGGGGTACTCCTCTACGAACTGCTCGTAGGCAGCACGCCTTTCGACCCGAAAACTCTGCGAGACGCAGGATTGGATGAATGTCGCCGCACCATCCGCGAAGAAGAACCGGCAAAACCTTCACAACGTCTCTCTACCCTCGTGAACGCTGATCGGGAGACAATCGCAGGCAGGCGTGTGACAGATGGCTTATCGTTAATAAATCGCTTGCGAGGAGATCTCGATTGGATCGTGATGAAGTGCCTCGACAAGAATCGCCAGCGGCGCTACGCCACTGCCAACGCCTTGGCACTCGACGTGCAGTGCTACATGGACGGAAGTATGGTCTCTGCTCGACCTCCGAGCACCGTCTATCGTTTACAAAAGGCCTGGCGCAGAAATCGACTGGTGTTTGCAGCAGCTAGCGCCGTGATTACGGCGCTCGTGTTGGGAATCGGGGCTAGTACTTACTTGACGATTCGCGCCACCAATGCAGAGCAAGAATCTACCGAGCTCCGCGTTGCGGCGGAAGCCAGTCTCGCTCAAGCAATCGAGAGCACCTCTCGCGCGCGCCTCAATGAGTATGTCGCTGATATGAATGTGGCAAACCACTCCTTACAAGATGGCAACTTTGGCCGCGCATGGCAACTCATCGAGAAACACGAGCCTGAACCAGAAACAGAAGACTTGCGCGGCTTTGAGTGGCGTTACCTTGCGCACAGGAGTCAAGGTGACAATCACCTGGCCTACCCCATGCAAGGCGCAGCAATCGAAAGCCTCGCATTTTCCAACGACGGCATCTTGTTAGCTGTAGGCATGGATGACGAAACTAAAGTTTGGGATGTGCGCACCCTTTCTCTCGTCACCACCCTTCCTGCAAGTGGGCATTCCCTAGCGTTCGTAGCCAATGACACCTCTTTGGTGACCGGGGATGACGAAGGCGCCAAGGTCTGGCACACCACAACCTGGACGGAACAGCTTTCCCTTCCATCACCGGCATCATCGATGGCAGTAAGCCCGAACGGACAAAGGCTAGCCATTTGTGCCGAGCCATCTTGGTGGCGCCGAGGTGAGTCTGCCGAGCGCGTCCAGATCTGGAACACAGCGAGCTGGGAGGAAGTGGCGTCCATTTCTGACCTAAGAGGCAAACTCTCACTATCCCCAAACGGAGACCAACTCGCCATCTCCTCACGCCAGGGAATACATGTTTTCGATGCGACTAACGCCGCGATGCGATACCCTTTAGAAATAGGCTATAAATATGAGCACAACCGAATGTCCTCGTGGCTAAGCTACTCGCCAGACGGAACCACGATTGTGGCACCAAGAAACGACAACGGTAGGCCGGGTGCACACGTGCTCAATGTGTGGGAGGCTTCTTCTGGAAGAGAAATGGGAATCATCCCAGAAGACTCCAGCCGAATTTATCACAAGAGCACTATCACATCCGCAAGCTGGACGCCAGACGGGAAGACTCTCGTGACTGGTAGTTGGGACCATTCCATTCAATTATGGGATGCCATTACTCTCAAGAACATTGGTTCCCTTCGCGGGCATCGCAATGAGGTCTGGGCAACGGCGGTGGATCCTAGTGGGGAAACTGTGGCCAGTGGAGGAAAGGATGGAGAACTCCTCTTATGGCCTCTAAAAGCAGCCAAGGCGCGGAACGATAGAATTAATGGCCAATGGCAACCTATTGCCTTTGATAGTCAGGGGACGAAACTAGCAGCGATTGATCAGAACAATAAGCTTGAATTCTTTGATACGATCTCGCTTCATTCAAGCCAAACACTGGACTTGGGAGTTGCCGAAGAACGGCGGCAACCTCCAGTGGCACTAAGCACCGATCTGATGATCCTTGCGATCGGAAAGTCGCGGGGCGAAATCGAGATACGCGACCTAGCGACAGATAGATCAAGAACTCTTCCAGGCAATGACCGGTCGATCTCCAATCTAACCCTGTCGCCAACAGGCCAGTATTTGATCGTCGAGAGGCGTAATGCCCCTGACCTCGAGTGGTGGGACCTACAAACGGATACGACCGTACGGACGATCACCGGAGAGGATCCTTTGTTCTCTAGCGACGGCTCGACTCTCGCGACGTCACTTCTCCGCACCCGTGGCGAGTATCACTTCTGGAATACGGAATCGGGCACCCTCAGGTCTACGCTGAAGCTGGGCACCGGCGCTGGACGCGGGTCGATAGCAGCCCTGTCATCCGCAGGTAAGACATTCGCCATCTCCACCAGCATGAGTGACGCCGATCACGCTATTCGCCTTTGGGATGTTGAAAGCAGCACATTGCTAGGCCGTTGCCGAGGGCATAAACAGTGGATCAGATCGGTCGCCTTCTCTCCAGACGGCAAGACACTTGCGAGTGCTAGTGAAGACAGTTCGCTCAAACTCTGGAACGTCACGACACAACAGGAATTGCTTTCGGTTCATAGCCTCGGCTTGAGTTTCACCGAGCTTGTTTTTTCACAAGATGGGCAATGGCTAGCCGCAGGCTCTCGAAACTGGTTCTCTAACTCTAGCTCCAATGAACTAAGATTGCTGCACGCCCCCATTCGGTAACGAAGCACCAAGGAACAGATCCACCGACAACTGGAAAGGTCGTCGATGAATCTTTGTGGAACATCTGTCGGATTCACTCATGGCATGAGAACTACCTGATCTTTCCCGTTCCATGAAGGAACGTTTTCCATCTATCACGGTTTTCAGAAGTTTTCCGAAAGACGGCATTGAGAAGCGACGATGTTTGGATTGGGAACGATATGCGATAGCGCGCGGTTCATGCGCTTTTCAATGTCATTGCCTGCTCAGCACAAGAAGTCTGCAAAGAAATCCGTCTTTACGCTTAACCAGAATGTCTCGATCGGATTGAGATCAGGGCTGTAGGGCGGCAGAAATTTTGGCTCGAAGTGGTGCCAGTTGAGACATTTAGACTTATGCCATCTGGCGGTGTCCAGGATTAGGAACTGACAAATATTTTCCTTCGGAGGTTGTTCTTCAGCAAGGATGTTAATGAAGGCTTGGAAGTAGGTGACTATGAGCGAGCTTAAGGAGACATCAGAAGGCCTTTCGGCACCAATGACGCTTCGTCTAACGTGACTGCTACTGTAAGGGGTCTCTGGTTTGGAGCCTGGTTCAGCCCAACGCCGTCTTGGTCTAGTGTCCGAGTGTCAGCTTCGGTTGCGTATTCGCCACCAAACCAAAGCTCTACTTTCGGAGGTGCACACGTCGGGCAAAGGTTTATACTACTCTTTCCTGGTGTCTCGATCTTTGGGTTCAGCTACCGGCCTGGGCACGCGCAGGTGGCGGTCGTGCTCGTGAAGGTGGCGCTCCAAGGTTGGGTAAGAGAACTCAAGGGCCTACCCACGCTTTAGGGACTCGACGCAGCTTGTGATAACACACAAAGCGAAGACTAGCTGGCCAAGCTGCCTGCTGGCCGCCGCTTCTCCCTGACAACCTTATCCACTACGATGCGGGCAGGCATAGATTGAAGCCGGTCAGCTGCCACCGCTCAGAGCTCATAAGATCGTCACCTTTCTATCCGGTCACCAATCCGATGAAAAGATACGGGCTCTGACGTCGCCGGATGTACAAACACAGCACACAGGCTGGGGTGAGATTTTGCTACAGAAAGAGACTTTAGGGATGCTGACAGACAAGTTCTGCAATTTGGCCTCAGAGAAAGTCGCTTGGCCACTCAATAGGCACCACTAGACGCTTGTCGTTGACAAGCATTGACCGTTTCTTCCGAACTTTCATTATTATCTTAGGATTTCGGAAGAACAAGACGCGCCATCTCGCGTCATTCTTAGCAGGTCTATCGCGTCAATCTGGATGGCGCTGTTTCTGTTTCTGTTTCTTCGTTGAGTACAAACGAAAGCGGCCAGCAGTTTTCACTGCTGGCCGCTCCGAGTCGTTAAGCTGATTTAGATCAACAACAAGGCTTTAACCAAGTCCATTGTTGTCGCCATTTCCATCCTGCTCTCCACTAGGACCATCAGGCCCAGGATTAGGCTCAGGATTAGGAGGATTAGGAGGATTGGCTTTGTTGTCCAAGGTGTATGCGATGAAGTTCCAATTGCCAAGCTGATCGACGTACCAGAGGCGACAGTTGATTTCACCGAATGGCAATGCACCAACATCTTGATCGAGATCATCAGCAAGGAGGAACCCAGAGTTACCCAAGTTCGAGGAACCGTCTCCCTCATTTCCGACATAGAGCCACCAACCAGTAACGACAGTGTCGTTTGCTCTCCAAGTGAAGGTGAGTGGAGCGCCGTTATCAAACTCCGCTGTTGGATCGGGAGTCAACATCTGCGGTGGGGTCGCGTTGGATGACACGAATGCGTAGGTGCGGAAACTCCATCCCATAGACACATTCGGGTTCGTCTGAGGAAGATACCAGAAGGTGATGTAGACGGTGCTACCGTCCACAGGAAGGTTACGAACGTTAAACTCAGTCGCATCTGGGGCAAGAAGACCACTGCTATCGAGGTCAGCTACGCCTGGATCAGGATTCTTGGCATCACCGCCGGCAGGAGCGGCAGAAGAAGCTGTTACCCAGAGATTCCGCACAGCGACGCCATTTGTCGTAAAGGTAATGCCACTCTCAGTGCCGCTGATTGTGGCTCCATGGGCAGGAACAGTGATCTCTGGTCCAACCGGATTTTGGAAGAGGAAATCACGGGATGCGTATCTGTTGCTGCTGGTGACGGTCGTACTGCCACCCGTTGCACTATCAGAATCAGGACTTGTATCTGTGTCACTGTCTGTGGTTACGGTGACTTCGATTAGATACCACAGGCGAACCCAAACGTCAGACCCATCGGTGGGCAGACCCTTCTTAATTGTCAAGGACGTCACATCAGTGCCGATCGCTCCCGAATTTGCATACGAGTCGTCACCCATCTGGTTACCGACGTAAACCCAGTATCCCTGAACATCAGCCAAGTTACCGTCAGTCCACTCGAAGGTTGCCTCATTTCCAAGACCAGAGGTGAAACACTTGGGAATCGTGGAGCCACCTGGACCAGTCATGTATGGAGCCTTCCTAGTTGCGTAAGAGGCAACCTTAAATCCATTGAAGACTTCCTCCGCAAGACCACCATTCACAGCATACCTGAGAACGATGTAGATCGTCTCGCCATTGGTTGTGAAACGAGCCTTGGGAATTTCAACTGAAGTGGCGTCGCCAGGAAGAGTTCCACTTTGCCATACTCCATTGTCATTTGGATCGCCTGAACTGTTGAGGACGACTTGATATCCAGCAGCTACAGTCCCCTTTGCATCCCACTCCACCAATTCCTTATCGGTGGTATCGTCTAGCGGGTCCTCGAGAGAACCTGTAGGGAGAACCGTGTCTGTCGCAGGCGACGTAATCTCTGGGCCCTCTGATGCCTTGTAGGTGTATTCACGGCACTTCCACTGTTGAGCAGTGTCGCCATCAAGACGCCAGAAGAGCGTCACATAAACCGTGGACCCGTCGTCAGGGAAGTTTTGGAACGGTGCGAGAGCAGTGTCTTGTGGCTGTGTAGGATCAACCTCCAAGCCGTCACTCAGATAATCAACACTCTGCCTTGTTGGACCAGCGTAGATCCAAAAATAACGGACAGGGAGACCATTGGGACTCAGCTCAAGATTACCCGACGTCCCAGAAAGGCTGTTACCGGGATTCGGCGATGTGATCGCAGGGAGCCTTGGAGTATTATAAGAAAATTCGCTGGACTCCCAAGCGGCGCCATCGGCACCGAGCCGCCACCATAGAGTGACTTTGACGGAAGAACCATCCGTGGGAATGTTAGCAACAGTGATTGAACGCTGATCAGGTGAAAGCCTGCCGCTGTTGAAGTAAGCCCTGTTGTTGCCATCGTTACCAACATAGAACCAAAACTCAGCAGGCTCGGCTTCATCCGCTGCCACGCGAGCTGCTGCGAGAGCCCACTGAAACTCAACCATCGGTGGTGCCTTGCAGCCATCCACGTCCTGTAGATCCAAAGATGAACCCGGCACTGGAGAGTAGATAAAATGCTCGTCACCATCGACGAGCGGAGAGATTGCCGCATTGATTACATAATCAACACCTTTGATAACCTCAACACCATTGACAATTTCGGTGTAGCTGAGGCGCACGAAGATACGCTTACCGCCATTTGCTGGCACCTGTAACGTCACTGAATAGTCATCCTGATCATCAACAGCAGCAATAGGGGTGTCAGTCCTGACGATTTCGAAGGCTCCAATCAGGGAACCTACGAAGATGTTAAACTCTTTGATCTGCCCATTGCCGAGACCACCGCGGTTCCACTTAAACTCGACGTTTTGGGTGTTTAGCGTTGCTATATCAGCGTTGGGAGTTCCAGCTGGCTTGATGCCGGCGGGAGCCGTGAGGGTGGGAGTCGCAAGGGCGGCGGTTGCCGCAAAGAGACCGGAAAGAGCTACCAGGAGAAGTCCTCTCAACGAACTTCCCCCTCGACTCAGACCTCCTCGTCTCTCCCGATTCCCTGGGATACTAACTTTCGATGTCATACTCATAGATAGGTTAATCTTAAGGGTTGGTTGGTGTGTTGAGGTATTTCTGTTTCTGGGTTGTGATTGCAAGTGAACCGGAGTGTTCTAGAAGATTCCAGAACACTACGGCCCGATGAAGCCACCCTTTAGAAGAGCGACCTCAACGATGTGGTAAAGCAGGGGCGATGCTCAGTCAAGCCCTTTAAGGCCCTTAAATCTGCGGTGCTTCGAAGAAAACCGTGAATTCTCCATTTCCGGAAGGCGTTGAAGTCAAGGTTCTTAGGAGATCCCAAATAACCACTTTGGAAACCTCTTTCGGCAGCTAAACCTTTCAGATTTGAGAATCTTACAGAAATCATAATGAATAGTCGGCAGCATCATCCCAATTTACTTGGGCTGGAGACTCCGAATAAGCTTACCGGTCTCATTCCCCTCCTCACGCCCATCCGAGTGCACATGAAGGTAGTCAAAGACTTGATCGAGGGCGACGGTAATCTGCTTGCCAGGCTGATCCGGAACCTGCCCATGGGTGTCTACGTCCGGTATCTGCTCTCCGCTGAGGGCATTTCCCCGCCAATCCTTCAACCTTAGCCATAGGTAGGCGTCCTCATGAAATGCTTTCACGAGCAACTGCTCATTCTCTTCTAGCCCTTTGGTCAAAAGGTCCTTCTTAGTCTTGAGACTCTCTCTTGCCTGATCACTGAGGGCCATGAGCTTTTCGCGCTCCCGCCAGACCTTGATCAGCCCTCCATTGGGTCGAAAATACCGCTCAATAGCGTAGGCCTGTTTCTCCTCATAGGTTTTTCCAGGGTATTCTAGGAAATCGACCGTCAGAATTGTATTTCCCGGGTCTCCAGGCTCAGAAGGCGCAGGAATGAGAGCCAAACGAGGGATTTCCCCAGCTGGGGCGGTAAGTTTGAGAATGACCTTCAGTTCCTCCCCGGTCCAGGACCTCTTCGAATTGAGCGGTCCCGCCGCTGCGATCTGGTAGACCAGGAATCGCATCATCTCGGACACAGGATCCCAGAAAGCCGAGGTAAACTCCGTGATCATCACATCGGGAGCACCAAGCTTGCGCATGCCGAATGATACCGTCCGAAAGTTCTTCGAGGGGAGCTGGTATGCGTGCATACTGGTATTGGCGAAAACAAAGTTCTCCACCGGTAGCCTGACATTGCGCCATAACGTGGGCGCGAATAGCTCCCGAGTTTCCTCATCCCAGATGAAACCCTCCGTCGAGGCCGCGACAGCGAAGGCCAATTCGTTTGCAGCCACGACGTAATTGTAGTCCTTGGGCTTCACGACGAAGAAGTCGAGCACGAGGACAGTCGACGAGTCTTGGAGTTGCATGCTCTGCTCCTGAGTGAGACCGAAGCCTTTATGCTTCAAATACTCGACCTTGGGCGGCGCATAGTCTTTACGCGCCACTTCACGAAACTCCACGTAAGCCCCTTCGGTGAGGCGTACAACTCCCGCGCGGTAGGTCAGCCTTGTGGCGAAGTCCTGATCGAAGAGGCGAGTGGCCTCTTTCACCGGGTCCATCTTTGGCTTGGGCGCATAGTAGATCGCGAGCTGAAAGTAGATCCCATTTGGGTCTGGACTGGCCTTCTTTTCTTCAGAAGTCACCTCCTGAGCAGTCGCAACCATGGACCACAAACCAAATGCCAACACAGAAATCAGTAGGAACAGGCGCGAAGACATGGGCGGGACCGTATTCAGGCTCGAAAGAAATGCCACGTAGAATGTCAGAGAGTCCCGTAAGGAGCGCCCTGGGCCAGTTGCACGCGTTACATTTCCATGGTCCACTGTAGGAGGAACACTGACCCCCTCTGCATGCGCCCTCCCTGCTTTATTGTCGCCCTTCTCGTCACTCTCTTTGCTCTGTCATGCGCCTCAGGGCAGGATGGACTGTTCGTGGACATCTTCACGTCATCTGGAAATTTAAGGGCCGAACTTTATCCCGAAGAAGCCCCTCTCGCGGTGTCGAACTTTGTTGGCCTGGTAGAGGGCTCCCAGAAAGCTATCAATCCAACAACAGGTCAACTGATCGACAGCGGATTCTATGATGGCACCGTCTTTCATCGCGTGATTCAGAATACAGTGATTCAGGCAGGGTCACCCACTGGCATGGGCTTGGACGGGCCCGGCTATAGCTTTCAGGATGAATTTCATCCTTCGCGAACGTTCGACGGCCCATTCGTCCTCGCCATGGCTAACAGTGGCCCGAACAGCAATGGCAGCCAGTTCCTCATAACAGTAGCGCCAACTCCTGAACTCAACAACGTTCATACAATCTTTGGCGGATTGGTGGACGGCGACGAGGTTGCGACAAGCATATCGGGTGTAATTACCGATCAGGCAGATCGCCCATTAGCTCCAATCACCATTGAATCGATTGCGATCGATCGCGTGGGAGAGGACGCACTTGCTTTCCAACCAGATTTTACTGGACTGCCAATTGCTTCACAGATCACGCCGAGAATCGTGAAGAGGGGCGATAATTTTCAGTTAGACATCGATTACGAAGAACGTACTGACTATCAGCTATTCATCTCCCGAGATCTCCAACAGTGGACTAGCGAGCGAGTGGCTTTCGTTACCGAAACGACACCACGATCGCCATTCGATCTCACGATTATTATCAAGGCAGACGACCGAGGCTTCTTTCGCCTGACCCAAGTCAAGTATCCGGTCGTGATCTTTCCTCCAACGACGCTTGGTGGAAGGACTCTAGATGCGGCAATTACCAGTTTCGGAGGTTTTCCTCAGCAAACTTGGATAAATTACGCCATTAGAGATGATCGTTTCGCACGGGTCACGTTGAAGAATGGTACGATGGGCGATGTTACGAACTATAGTTACACGCTGAACAGTCCCACGCGAGCAACAGTGGTCCTTCCCTCTTCGCTAGCGAACACCTTTAGTCTGGTGCAATTCATTCTGAACTTTGCTTCGGCATCCACGGGAACCTTCTCTGCCATCTTGCCAAAGGCGTCGCCTCCTGGAACGCAAATGTCTGGCACTTTCACATTGAATGAGACACCCTCTGAACCGTAGACAATTCGTCAGTCTCAGTGGAATCTCGCTGATTGCCTCACGAGTTTCTGGAAACGAAGCGGATTCCACCACACGCTTTGAAGGAGTCCATTCGACGATGGGGACGAAGTTCCATACGATTCTTTATGCACACAGCGAAGCCCAAGCAAAGGAAGCTCTAGATACGGTCGCGACTCGCCTCAATGCTCTCAATGCATCGCTAAGTGACTACGTGACCAGTAGCGAGGTTTCACGTCTATCAGCTTCATCCGGAAGAAGTCACTGGAAACTCCTTCATCCAGATCTTGAAGCTGTCCTCAGTTTCGGGCAACGGTTATCCCAGCAAACCGATGGTGCTTTTGACATGACCGTGGGGCCACTAACACGTTTATGGCGCCATTCCCGACGCCACAACAAACTACCGACAAAGAACCGCCTAAGGCAAGCGCTAGACGCCACTGGCCATTCTAATCTGATTTTAGATAGCCGCAACAAACGCGCGCGACTGAAACGACCAAGCATGCGGCTAGACCTTGGTGGGATCGCCAAGGGCTATGCCGTCGACGAAGCCCTGGCAACGCTCAAGCAACTTGGAATCACTATAGCACTCGTCAATGGTGGAGGAGATCTTCGCGCGGCCGGACATCCACCAAGTAGTGATGGCTGGCGCATTGCTGCTCAAGAACTTGATACTCGCGAAGCGGCAAGATCACGCTTTGTCACAGACATTGCTGTCGCGACCTCAGGAGACCTCTATCAGTCACTCAAGATCGGTAACCGCGAGTTTAGCCATCTCATCGATCCACGCACTGGTCTAGGCTTGGAGTTTCGCCGTACGGTTTCTGTAACGGCACCTTCGGGCATGATGGCAGATGCACTAGCATCCGCATTAAGCGTCCTGCCCACGGGCAGCTCAAGCACGCTACTCTCTAAATTCTATCCTCAAGCCAGTGCACGCATCCTTACCCAGAGGGCAACTGGCATCGAGGAAGTTAAAATTCACTCCAAAGTCTAACTAATCTTTGCTTAAGCCCCTTTACTTGTGAGAGGTCGCTGCAGCATCTTCTCATAGATTTCAAAGTAGGCTTTAGCTGTCGCTTCGTGATTAAAGTGCTCCTTGGCATCTTCCATGACGCGTGTGATCTGCACTGCACGTTCGTTGGCTGGACGACGGTAGAAGCGCATAGCTTGGTCGATCGCCCAACGGAAGCCCTCTTGATCGTAGACATCGAAGGCAAAACCATTTCCCGTGTTGGCATCCACATCGATCGGCGAAATGGTGTCCCGAAGACCACCCGTAGCATGAACGATGGGAAGCGTCCCGTAGAGGGCACTGACCATTTGTGGTAAACCGCACGGTTCGAAACGAGACGGCATCAACATAAAATCAGAAGCGGCATGACCCATACGTGAGAGTTGCTCATCGAAGTCTACAAGGGACACCTGCCCTTCCAGATGATGCATGCCGACGACCTCGTGGAAATGAACCTGATGTTGACCATTGGCAACCACAGCAACCTGCAAATGCTCGCTCCCATAGTCGTCAACCAGCTGAAATAGAATATCCGTTAGCAATTCACAGCCCTTCTGCATCGGGTCAAGACGAGACGGCCAGAAGAACAGTGGAGCATCGGGGTTTGACTCCAATCCCAACAGTTTCTGGAATTCGATTTTATTAGCTCGCTTGCCTGCCACATGCGTCTGGGCAGTGTAGTTCTCCACGAGCGCCTGGTCCTTGGCCGCATCGTAGGTTTCGTCAGGAGCATTGAGGATACCCAGGGCACATCCCGCATGCAGCTTGTTCGCCATCTCACGCTGCACCGGGGGCGGCACGAAGCCATGGCGGCCCTCAGCGACTTCATGAAGGAAGCTAGGACTGACAGAATTGATATAATGCGAGGCAAAGATTGCGCTTGTAAGCAGATCTACGGGCACTTTCGTCCGCGCATGCTCATAGGAGCCTGGAGGCTCATCATAATACAAGCCCTCCCAGAACTCGGCCGCATCAATTCCAGTCTCTTCGGCTTGCGCCAGAGTGACGTGCTCCGAGTGAATGTTGTGAATCGTAAAGAGACACGGAATTCCCAATCGACGCGCCATCGCCGGAATCAATCCTGTCATCCAGTCATTGCAGTGGATGAGATCGGGCTGCACATGGTGGATGATGTTATTGATGATTTCCCGCTGGAATATTAGGGCAATGCGCGTGTTGTCTTCCTCATAGGAGCTGTAGACTTTATCCCGATAATAGAAGATCCGGTCTTCAGCGAGGTGGATACGATCGGCAGGCAGCTTCCCGTGGTAGAGACGTAGCTCCTTGTTGACCAGGTTGAAGACATCCATGTTGAACATCTGCCGGTAGTTAGGTAGGGCCACATGCACATCCGCACCAAGGTCAAAGAGCGCTGCCACTAGGGAAGCAGAGACGTCCGCCAAGCCTCCCGCTTTGGCCGTCATGCGCTGAGCCAAATTCCCCATACCGGCTGGCAGGTAGGTAATCTCAGGCGTAACGATGAGGATGCGCGGATTCTTCACCTCTAAGGGCTATCAAATGGTCTCCCCGCTGGCAACCAGCATTCCGGAGGCAACGCCTCTAGCTCTTGCCAGTCTTAGCAGGAAAAACTTCAAGCACACTATTTAGCGTCCCAAAGGTGTTGGCAGCGAAGGAAGGACAATTGGGGTCTGCACTCCAGTTGCCATCGATGACAAACTTATACTCGTAATCACCAGGCTCGAGATAAACAATCCGCTTGAAATGCCCAGCAGCGGCGGCTGGACGTAAAATGTGCGCTTCTGGATTCCAGGAATTAAAGCTACCGGCTACACTGACCTGGCTACCCGGTTCAGCGTCCACCTCAAAACAGATGCGACGGCGACCGGCATTGGCTGACGACTTCGAAGACTTGCTGGTGGGATTGGCTTTTAGAGACATGCGTATGATGGATCAACTTTCTGCCCCCTGGGAAAAGCAGGAAGCATTCCAACGCAACTCAAGATTCAAAGATCTTTCTTACAACAGCGAACGCCGTCATTTTCCAACATTGACACATGGCCTGCCAAACGCTTCCGCAGACTTTCCAAATCCCGCTTTCCGGACGGCGACCAGAAGACTTCCGCCAACGCACACAATCGAGGGAAGGCCGCATATTCTAGTTCTCGAGTATCACGAATGTACTCAGTCCAGATGTTCGCTTGACTTCCAAGAATTCGAGCTTCATTCACCCGCTCCAATCCTTTTGGCAACGGTTCATAAGAATAGGCATTTGCCAGAGTACACACTTCATCTGGCTGCCCCACAGTTTCGTTAGGATCGTCAATTTGCTTGTGATCAAGATAACAATGGCTATTCGGGCACATGATGACGTCATGCCCTGCTCGTGAGGCAGTGATCCCGCCCTCCTCGCCCCGCCACGACATCACCGTGGCCTCTGGCGCCAAACCACCTTCGAGAATCTCATCCCAGCCGATGAGTCGTCGCCCCCTGCCCAACAAATAGCTCTCGACTCGACGGACGACGTAGCTTTGCAACTCCTCCGCATCACCGAGCCCCTCATCCGCCATTCTCTTTTGACAATCGGGACAGGCATTCCAGGCCGTCTTCGGGCATTCATCGCCACCAATATGAATATAGACCGAAGGAAAGATAGCGCAGACTTCGTCTAGCACTCCCTCAAAAAATGCAAACACTCTCTCTTTTCCTGGACAGAAGACATCCTCAAAGATTCCCCAACTGGTTTCCACCTGGATCTCCCTCCCAGCGCAACCGAGATCCGGGTACGCTGCAAGAGCGGCCATGGCGTGCCCTGGAAGTTCTATCTCTGGCACCACCGTGATGTTTCGCTCGGCCGCATAGCTCACAATCTCACGAACTTCGTCCTGAGTGTAGAATCCTCCATAGCGCCCACCATCCCCATCGTCTCGCCAAGCCCCGATCTCCGTGAGCCGAGGATACTTCTCAATTTCAAGCCGCCAACCCTGATCTTCCGTGAGGTGCCAGTGAAACACATTGAACTTATACCAGGCCAACCAATCGATGTAGCGCTTCACGGTTTCCAACGGAAAGAAATGCCGACAAACATCCAAGTGTCCACCACGCCAGGGAAAGCGCGGCTCATCCTCGATGACGATGTTAGGCAAGCCGTTTCCTTCACGCTCAGCCTGAGCGACTAACTGCAGCCACGTCTGGCGGCCATGAGCGAGCCCCAGAGCAGTTGACGCCTTTACACTAGCACCCTCACAAGTAATGCGGAGCGCGTAACCTTCAGGCGCAAAACCTTCCTCAGTCAACGTTTCCCTACAGACTGGCGAACTACCTATGGCGATTGGAAGCTCGCTCCCCCCAAGCCATTGGATGCTTGCGGGTAGCGGAATCAGATCAAGTCGGCGGGGCATGATGCCCGCCATTCTATTTTTCCAAGCCTAACTTGTCGAGCTTGGGAGCAATCATGTAGCGGCAGTAACCAATATTACCGTTCGGATTGTTCTTATTCTGCTCGTAGTAGTTCTGATGGTAATCTTCCGCAGGATAGAACTTTTCCACTTTTGAAACTTCTGTCACGACAGGATCCTTGAACACCTTGGACTCGTTCACTTTCTTAATCTGGGCCTCGGCTTTCGCCTTCTGTTCGTCCGAATGATAGAAGATTGCCGAACGATACTGCGTTCCAATATCGTTCCCCTGACGGTTTAATGTTGTGGGATCATGAACTTTCCAGAAATAGCTCAGCAACTTGTCATAGCTCACTTTCTTGGGATCAAAGAGGACTTGCACCACTTCAGCGTGCCCGGTATCTCCGCGACAGATGTCTTTGTAAGTTGGGTTCTCAGTCTTGCCTCCCATGTAACCAGACACGCAAGCGTCGACGCCTTCGAGTTGGTCCAAAGCAGCCTCGATGCACCAGAAACAACCAGCGCCAAAGGTCGCTAGTTCACGGCCTTCTTTGACCTTTGGAGCCTCCGTCTTCACTTCTTTCGTCTTTTGTTCGGGATTCGCCGCTGCAATCTGCTCTGGGAAGCAGCTAGTTAGCACGAGGCTAACGAGCAGCAGACTGCTGAAAGTTAGGGTGGTAAGTCGCATGGTCAAGGATCTGGGTGTCCTGCAACATCCCCCGGTTCGCCGGATTTGTCAAAACTCACGCACTTGTCGACTTTGGCTCATTCAGCATGACCCGTAACGGAATGCGGGTCAGCATCGCATCGCTTGATTGAATATCGATCGAATACTGGCCAGGAGCCTTAAACTGGAGCCTCTGAATGTTCAGCACAAGATTGCGCGTGATGAAGTAGTTATCCGTGGGGAAATTCACTTGGATCTTCGGCTCAAAGGGCGGCATGACGGCGTTGCCATCGTCATCGATAAAAGCGATGCGGAATTGGTGCTCCCCTTCATCTTCCGGACGGAAACAGATCCTCAAGGCCAGGGAGCACTGAGGATGAACTACCGGCATCTTCCCTGCGCAAATCGTGTCAAAACAGCCAAGCATGCACAACTTTCCATTGTAGTCATTGGCGGAATCGCAAAGTGTGGCAACGAGAACTTCCATGCGGGAACCAAGAGGCTGCCCATCCCCTTGGCAAGCGATATCCAGGCCTACCCGGTCTCTAACACGACTTCGAGACCGAAGACCTGTTCAAACAAGTCCCCTTTCGCCCGCATTGCCAGCTCCTCGACACTAACATTAACCACATCTCCAACTAGGATACGTAGCTGGTCCTTCTTCACTCGCGCATGTTGGATCTGAAGCTGTTGCTGGTGACCACGATCCAAGGCGTCAGCGACCCGCAGCAAAGCCGCAAGCTTGCTTACTCGAATTCTACCTTCTCGCGTGAGATCACGAACAAAGAGATGCGTTGCCTCGGGCAATCCATGACGATGGTAGCGAGAGATCAACGCAACCAGCGTAATCTCTTCGTCATTCAATCCAAAAATCTCACTGTTTTTGATAATGTAAAACGAGTGCTTGTGATGACTACGCCGACTAATAAAACCACCTACCTCATGCACAATTCCAGTCACTTCTAACAAGAGGCGATCCTGAGGAGACAATGCTGTCAATTCAACCAATTCATCAAACAGCTTTACAGCAAGGGCGGCCACGTGGCGGCCGTGATCTTTGTCCACCGCATACTTTCTCGCGAGCGCTTTGGCGGAGCCAATGACTTCGTGGACAAAACGCTTCGCGGCAAAGTCGCTTCCCGCAAGTCCTGTCAAGAAGCGCTCTTCGAAGCGCCCGGTTGGCACGTGCAACGCTGATAAGCCAAACTTCCCGGCCACTTCAAGGTTACAAACGACGCCAGCGAGCAAGGGACGGGTGGCATAAACATTCACCTCATAAGTCTCCGCAAGTTGTTTCTCCTTACTCACGCTCAGCTGTTTGGCAAGGCGACTAAGCGTCTTGCGGTCCACTTTCATAAGTGGCTCCTCGTCTTTGGCGAGCGTCGTCGCCACCGGTTGAATCTCATGCCCAATAGCTAACACCTCATCGATCGGCTCATTCGCATAGGCTCCGACGATCTGCTCAATGCTTCCATTCACGTGAGCCTTAATGTCACTGAGCAGATTGTCAGAACCAGAACCCATTTTCTCGACGGCATCTGCGACCCGATAGGCTCCCATGCGGTAACTATTGTATTGAACAATACGTCCTTTTTTGAACAACATGAGCCGCGTATTTCCTGGCCCCACATGAATGGCGAGCACCCTCGATTTATTCAATGCTGGCTGCTCCTTTAAAATGCGTGCGACAAACAAATACACCAAACGAGTCATGTCTCCGTCATCCAAAGAACGAGCTTCAACCCCAGAGGCAACCTGCAATCGGTCGGTTAGGAGCTCGGCATTGTCTGCCTCCGAGAGCAAATTCGTCGTCACCGCCTCGACCCGATTACCGCCGCGCAATCCATACTCGCTCAGCGTCGCCTGAAAGCGATTAAAAATCCTCACGCAACGTTCAATGGTTCCCCGTGAAAGTAGACCATCACGGAAGATATCCGCAGCCAGTGGCAGCGGCTGCTCTAGCATTTCCAACAACTCGATCGGCGTATTCGCTTCATCTTCTGCCTCGAAAACAATCATACTGACCGCGCTCGGCCCGATGTTGATCATAGCCCGCTGCTTAAGCGAGGCACCGATACTACCTCCGCCCGCTTGGCCCGTGTCTCCTAATTCCGGATTCATGACGCTTTCACTGTTCTACTTCTATATATGCCGCCGCACCAAGGGCGCCGGCATCGTCACCTAACTTCGCGGGGCGAATCCTGAGATCTTCAGTCAGCTCTGGCGTCACGAGTTGCTTAAGTCGCTTCTTCAAGGCCGACGTGTAACGCTCGGGGAACTTCTCTACCAACCCCCCCCCTAAAACAATCATGTCGGGACCAAGTAAGCTGACCACTCCTGCCAAGCCGCTACCTAGCACATGGATCGCCTGATCAAGTATCTGGGTCACGGCCTCTTCATCCGTCGCGACCGAGTTTAAGATCATCTTACTTTTAATCATATTGATAGGCAATCCAACCATCGAGGCCGCCTTGCCACGGTAAGCCTCAACCGTGATGGCCGAAGAAATGGCAAGCCGGCTGGTAAGATCTTCCAAGGTCGGCCACTCATCCCCACCACGAAGCAAGGTCGATCCTCCCACACGCAGGTCGCCCAACTCCATACAACTGTACCGCCTGCCATGCAGAATCTGGCCGCGATAAACGAACCCTCCTCCCAGGCCCGTCCCGGGAAAAACCCCGAGTAGTGAGGACGTCCCCTCTCCCGCCCCAAACCGGAACTCGCCGTAGGTCCCGGCATCGACGTCATTGAGAACAGTCACGGGACAATCCAACGCTTTGCTAAGCACCTTGCGAACGGGCACGTCAGACCACCCAAGATTTGGGGCCGTCTTAAGGACGCCCTTATCAAGATCGACCACGCCAGGGCAACCAATCCCAACACCAGCCAGCTTGCTATCTTCGGCCTTTGCCGACGCCAAGGCTTCCTGAGCTGTAGTGACCAGGCGTTCCATGCCTTTTCGCGAACCTTCATGCCCTAGACTCGGATTCCGGGCTGAACCCAAGACTTCACCTTTCTCATCCAGGACCACAGCATACATCTTCGTACCTCCTAGATCGATCCCCACTCTTACCTTCGAAGACTTCGCCATACAGGTAGCTTTCCCATCTAGAGGAGGTTGGTCAAGAAACGCCTCGCGAAGGCCACGTCACGCAATTCTATGGAGCACCCACGGCTTTCAACAACGCTTCACTGGTATGAGGTTCGCCAAGACCTTGATTTCAGAGCCTGGCTCGAATAATCCCAGATTGATCGGTTAGAGCAATCCTCATGGGCAAACCAAACTTTGCCATAGCGGGCAATCTCTACTGGCAGCCGGACGGCCACCATGAGAAGCTCCCGCCGCGATGAAATGGTGTATCTATACTGTAGGCAAACCCGCGTTAGCCTATGCAAAGACAGGCAGCGCCGAGTATCTAAAACGCCTGAAACGCTACACAGCTTGCGATCACCGACTGATGAAACGCGGTGATCGCGCAGAAATTGCGAGCCTGATCAAGAGTCAACGTGAGGGGGGCATCAACATCATACTGGATGAACGAGGCAAACTTCTCACCACCGACGAATTCGTCGCCAAGGTTGAACATTGGCAACTGAACGCGGTCAAAAACGTCCGATTATTCATTGGCGGGGCTGATGGCCATGATGATGAGATTCGCCAGCAGGCAGATCTCCTTCTTGGTCTCAGCGGCTTTACCCTTCAGCACGAACTCGCTCTCGTCGTGCTTCTGGAACAGATCTACCGCTTACACACCGTCCTCAGAGGGGAACCCTACCATCGCTAGCGCCTTTCGTCCTTGAGATTTGTCCGAGGGCCAGCTATTCCTTCGCCTACCCGAATGCGATAGTTCCAAGTTGAAGAATTTTAATAAATACTTATTATTTTTAGAATAATTTCGACCAAAACTCTCGCCCTCCGGTTTCCGTTCGCCCTACAGATACTTTAAAACGAAGCTCATTTCCTCATGAATCGCGCTGTCACTGCTCTCTTCCAACTCTCACTTGCCTGCTTGCTAGCGGTCGTCTTCTCCAATCAGGCTAATGCCCAGTTGCTCCCTGCAGCCGACACCCCCGAGGGGAAGATCATTCGCTCCATCGATGTGCAATACCTCGGTGCCGCAGTGGTGGATCGGAATCGGATCTTGGCCAACATGAAACTCCGCGAAGGCCTCCCTTTCAGCTCAGAGGATCAGCAAGAGGACATCATCAATTTACGTGAGCGCCGCATTGTCGAGTTTGTGGACATCGATCCCGAAGTGAAAGGCAACGCCGTCGACCTCACCGTCACCGTGATGGCCACGGGCACATTAGGCTCGATCACGTTTGAAGGACAAACTCGCTTCGACAACAAAGAGCTCGCAGACCAAGTGAACGCCGAACTCGGCCAACCCCTCGACGAGGAGAAATTATTAGAAGGCAAATTCAATATCGAGGAGCTGTATCGTGAGAAAGGCTTTAGTGATGTTTCCGTAACCTACCGCACTGCCGTTGACCGTGAGACGGGTTTTACTCAAGTGATCTACGGTATCGTCGAGGGTCAGTCTAACAAGCTCCGCAAGATCTTCTTCCAAGGCAACACTGCCATTCCCTCCAAAGAATTGCGCAAGGTCATGGCGACGAAACAACGCGGTATTTGGAGTCGGATCACCGGCAAGGACAAGGTAGACAACCTCATGTTAGAGGACGACAAATCAAAAGTAGTCAACGAGTTTCGTAATCGTGGCTACATGGATGCTCAAGTAACTCGCCAAGAGCTACGCCGAGTGGACCCTGGAAGTGACTACATCGATCTCATCCTGTATGTTTACGAAGGCCCTCTCTACACCATCTCTGACATTCGGATCGGCCAGAACTCAAAATTCTCGAATGCTGAACTTGCAGGAGCCCTCAAACTCGCCCCTGGCCAGCAATACAGCGCCAAGGCCATTGACGCTGACGCTCAAGCTTTGGAAGATTACTATGGTCGACAGGGCTATGCGGATGCTCGTGTCACCACCCGTATTGATACGCTAGGATCAAATCAAGTGCGAGTTAACCACGCCGTTCGAGAGGGTCAGCTTAGTTATATCCGCAAGATCAACATCGGCGGCATGGAGTGGACAAAGGACGAGGTCATCCGCCGTGAACTCTTAGTCCAACCAGGCGAGGTGTTCGACACGGTTAAGCTTCGAAAGAGCCGTCAAATCCTGGAGAACATGCAGTTCTTCGAGCCAGGCTCCATCGACATCACGCCTGAAGATACCGGTCAGCCTGGTTACAAAGACATCAACATCCAAGTAGCTGAAGGCAAGACAGGCTCCTTCCAAGTCGGCGGTGCGTTCACTTCCGTCGAGAACGTCTTCGGTTACGTCTCTTTCTCGGAGGCCAACTTCGACATCGGGAACTGGAACAACTTCCCGCCTCGCGGTGACGGCCAGAAGTTTAACTTCAATCTCCGCTATGGAACGCGCACGAAGGACTTTCTCATGGGCTTCACAGAACCTTGGTTTCTTGGCAAACGTCTGGCACTTGGTGGTGAAGTCTTCTGGAGAGAGCAGCTTTATCTCAGTAGCGAATATTCCCAACGCGTTGCAGGCGGTGCCCTTTGGTTGCGCCATCCGATCAGTGACAACACGCGCCTACAACTTGAATACCGTGCTCAAGAATACCAGATCTTCGATCTCGACGATGATGAACTCGTCGATCTCGATGGCGACGGCATCCGTGAGACCTTGGTCCCGGGTACGTCTCCCGAGATTGCGGCGGAGGAAGGCACCTACTTCGAGAGCAAGATGACCCTCGAGCTCCTTCAAGACACACGTGACAGCAATTCTCTCCCTCGCACAGGTCACAAGCTAAGCCTCTCCACCAGCTTCTCTGGTGGCTTCCTCGGCGGCGATGTGGACACCTACAACCTGTCTGGTGCGTTTACCCAGCACGCATCCCTCCCGTTCGACCACATCCTGACCTTCCACGCCGAGGCAACCATCGCCGATACCTGGTCCGATGGTGATCGAGTCCCCATTTTCAATCGCCATTTCCTAGGCGGTGCTTACAACCTGCGCGGCTTTGATTACCGCGATGTCGGCCCGGTGGACAACGAGAACGAGCCGCTGGGTGGTGGAACCTCTGCCTACACAACTGTGGAATACAGCGTCCCAGTCGCTGACCGACTCAGATTACACGCCTTCGTAGATGCAGGCTTCGTAAATGCTGACTCCTACGACTTCAGCACGAGCGAATTAAACGCCGATGTCGGCATGGGCGTCCGCCTGATTGTTCCTGCATTCGGACCCATTCGTCTCGACTATGCCTTCCCAATCAAACGGAGCGATCACCAAGGCTCTGGCGGCCAATTCAACTTCAGGCTCGACTTCAACTACTAACATTTAGAATATTTGGATTTATCATAGGCACTCCGTTTCACTTGCAAATAATGAACATTGCTTGACGGTTGCCATCCAAGACAGTCGAAACTGCTATTTTTAACCAATGAAACTAATTTCCCGGACTCTACTCTCCCTAGGACTCACCCTTCTAATGCTCACGGGCGCTTCTGCTCAAGGGGTGAAGATCGGAGTTGTCGACATGAAGCGTATCTTCGCTGAATACGGTCGCACTAAAGAAGCCGAGAAAGAGATCAACGATCGCAAAGCTCAGGCCAAGAAGGACTTGGATGAGCGCACGGCCAAATACAAGGACCTCCTTGAAAAGTTCCAAACACTTCAAGAGGCCGTTCAAGACGAGGCTCTAAGCCCACAATTGCGCGAGCAAAAGCGGGAAGAAGGCACCAGCATCGGCCAGCAGGCAAAGAGCCTGGAACGCCAAATCCAAGAGTTCCGCACACGCCGCGAGCGTCAACTTCAGGAGCAAGTCGTTCGGATGCGTAAAACGATTCTCGAAGAGATCCGCGAGTTGGTCGAGGAGATGTCCAAGACCGCGAACTTCGACCTCGTCTTTGATAAGTCCGGCGTGAGTCTCAATGGCGTGCCGTTCCTCCTTCACTCCCGCGACGCGGTAGACTTTAGCGAGGACATTATCAATCGCCTCAATGCCCAAGGCAAAGGCATCGAGGCGGGCAAGTAACTCCAGCGCCAATCAGTTTTATCATCAAAGAAAGGCGAGCCTCTCGGGGCTCGCCTTTCTTTGTTTCCTCGGGACGATGATCATCGACGGATGCAGCATTGACTTGCGGAGAAGGACGTTGGCCTGAGACTCCGAGCACACCTCCCTTCTATGCATACCACCACACTGCAAGAACTCGCAGAGCTCACAGAAGCCAAGCTCCTACCAGGAACGGTGCCGCTGCCCGAGACCATCGAAGGATTCGCAGACCTGATGTCTGCTACCGAAACTGATGTGAGCTTCTATGGGAATGCGGCCTACTTGCCAAAAGTGCGCAAGACCAAGGCTGCTGCTGTCTTTGTGCCTCACGACTTCGATGAACCAATGGCAAGCGCCAGGCTTATCGTGGAGAATCCGTCCGTGGCGTTTGCCATCGCCGTAGATCAGCTCTCGCTGCCCTTACACAAGTTCGAAGCAGGCATCCATCCAAGTGCCCAGGTTCATCCCACCGCACAAGTCGATACCTCCACGGTCTGTGTTGATGCCGGCGCAGTCATTGCAGAAGGTGTTTGCGTCGGCGCTGGGAGTTACATCGGCCAGGGCGTGAGCCTGGATCGCGGAGTCAGCCTTGGCGACTCTTGCCAAATTCTAGCCAATGCATCCATTAGGGAACATTGCCTACTGGGTCATCGAATCATTGTTCAGCCAGGCGCTGTCATTGGGTCCGATGGGTTCGGGTTTGAGATGGTCGACGGCAGACACCAGAAGATTGAGCAACGGGGAATCGTTCAAATCGATGACGATGTCGAAGTCGGCGCGAACGCAACCATTGATCGAGCTCGGTTCGGCAAGACTTGGATTCAAGAGGGCACCAAGATCGATAACCTTGTCCAGATTGGGCACAATGCCCGCATCGGAAAACACTGTATCGTCGTCGCGCTCACCGGGATCGCGGGAAGCGCGATCATTGGCGACCACGTCGTCATCGCCGCTCAGTCTGGTGTCGCCGGGCACCTCGAAATCGGCAGCAAGTCTACCTTGGCCGCGCGTTCAGGGGTGACGAAGAGCCTGCCGGGAGGCCAGATCTATGCCGGATACCCTGCCATGCCGGCCGAGAAGCACCGCAAGATCACGGTGATGCAAAGGCGTTTGGAGAAGATGCAGGACCGAATTTCGAGCTTGGAGAAAGGCTAGAGCAGAGGACCCTAGGGAGCTTTCCTGCTTCATTCTCCAATGAACGTCGTCTCTCGCTTCCGCTACCTCATCCTCACAGTGCTGCTTCTTGCACTGCTTGTTGGACTTTTGGTTTGGCTCAATGAGACAGCAGCCGAGGCAGGCGCTTGGCGACGGGTTGCGGAAGTCGCACGGCTGGTCGATGAAGAAGCCCTCACATTCATTCATATTCCCGATATAAACAGCGCCGCACTCTCCTATAATTCCTCTTACTTTACTGAATTCGGATTCGATCATACCCTGGCAGCAGCAATCAATCATCTCGCACCGACGCGGACCACTCTATCTATCAGAGACACCTTTCCACATCTGAATGAGTGGCAGTCGATGAATGTGCAGGATTTCACCGCGACGACCATTACATCTGGCAAACTCACCTTTTTTCATACAAATGCTCCTGATAGCCGCGTTCGGACACTTATCGGAAAAACTTGGTCTCCCGGCAGATCCTCATCAACAGACATTTTCTCTGAGCTCCTGAAAGGCAGACGCTATCATCATTTTCAAAGAAGCGACGCCGAAATCATCGTAACTCACGAGCCCCCTTGGCATTTCATCGCCACAAATCGCGATCTCCTAGAAAAATCCCTAACACGGCTTCAAACACAAATACCTATCAAATCACTCTCTACCGAGTCGAGGTTTGAGCAAGCCCTCATTTCACTGCCAAACAGCTACCAAGCACTCGCTTATCTACGTCCGCAACCAGCCAGCGCAACCGAAACTGCCTCTTTCACACTCTTCAGTAAATTTCATAAGCTTCAATCCCGCGCCATCGCAATCACCTATACTAACGAGAGCGGCCTTCTACGTGAGGACTTTAGCATTCTCCCCTCTCACCCACCGACATTGAAATTGACAAGAGCTGACAAAGACGCCCTTCAGGATCAGGCTCTAGCTCTCACCTCGACTCATACCCTGATCTATGCCGCTGCCCCGATGGGCGGGCATCGTTTTACGAACTTCTTGTTTCGCCAGTTCCAGAACCGCTGGATGGCAGAGAATCTCCCGGATCTCCATCCAATTGCTGAAAACTGGGAGAGTGGCTTCGAAGGTTCATGGGCAATCATGCTGGAACCCTTAAAGAATCCCACTGCCCACCAGCCTTCTCCGAACGGATCTATGGCCGCGGTCCTAGCCTTTCCACTCAGAAACGCTGAAGCCACTCGACAAGCCCTAAACATCCTATCACTGACATCTGGATCTGGGATCCATGAATCAGATACTCAGACCTACACGCTAGACCCAGCTCTTCTACCTTCAGCTCTTGTGAATCTGTTAGATGATATTCACCTCTCCGTCTCGTCTGGCATGCTTTTAGTCAGCGATCAAATAGATGGAATCATCCAAGTGAACCAGCAACGACTCAATGGCACCCACCTTAACAAACGCCAAGACTTTCAACGTCTTTCAGGTAGACTTCCATCGCCGTCTGCCGGACTCCTCTTCATTGACTCACAGAACATCATTCGAAGAAGCTCCGAAGCCCTTAGGCACCCACTGGTCGCCGCAACGCTTTGGTTAGGCCAACGAGGTCAGACAACACCACCGTTCGATCTCAAACCGTGGCAACAAGCCTCATCGAGCGAGGCCGGCATCCTGCCAACCTTAGCGGTGTGGACCCCTACCGAAGATGGCTACCGACAAGCCTCCCTTGGCACCGTGAGCCCAGCACAATGGCTACTTGGAGTCGGCGCGATCATGTCCTCTATCGACAAGACTTTCCTCGAAACGAAACCCAATATAAAAGAGAGCTTCAAGACCTTGCCGATCGAGGAAGAATTACTTGAGATGATCGAGCCTTGAGTTGGCCTCTCGTTTAGAGTTGGGAGTGCTTGAAGATCGGACCCGGAGCCGTTCGGCCTCGCAAGCGATTCTGCTTTTCGATTTGGGACTGGCACTCCACGGTGAGTCTAGCGAACGGAATTGCTTCCAGACGCTCTTTCATGATGATCTGGCCTGAGACCTCACAGTAGCCGTACGAGCCGATACGAATTCGCTCCAAGGCGTCCTCAATTTCATGAAGCGCATTGTTCTCCTGAGACAGAAGGTTGAGCGCCAAATCACGATCATAGGCGTCGCTTCCTGCATCAGCTTGGTGCATACCGAAGGCAGAAGCCTCCGCACCATCGGCGTGCTCGCCCACACTGCCTCTGGCCACACCAGCCATGGTGTTGACCAGTTCCTCACGCAGTGAAATCAGATTACGTCGTTGTCTTTCTAGAAAAGGTTTTGGAAAGGCAGGCTTACTCGGAATGATTGGACGCTCCGGCTCCGTCAACAATGGATCAATTGCCACTACCTTTTTCTTCGCAACCGCCTTCTTTTTCGCAACAGCCTTCTTCTGGGGCGCCGCTTTGGCAGCGACCTCAACCACCGTCATCTTTGGTGCGGATGCTTTCTTTGCAGGGGTGTCAGCCTTTTTCTTCGGCGCAGCTGCCTTCTTCTTCGGCACAACTGCCTTCTTCTTCGGCGCAACTGCCTTTTTCTTCGGTGCTGCTGCCTTCTTCTTCGGTGCTGCTGCCTTCTTCTTCGGTGCTGCTGCCTTCTTCTTCGGTGCTGCTGCCTTTTTCTTCGGCGCAACTGCCTTCTTCTTCGGCGCTGCTGCCTTCTTCTTCGG
>Ga0213868_10000880_pt1 | contig 29253 bp, 24 predicted proteins | sample PICome_9_FD_160087 | JGI IMG/M metagenome (GOLD analysis project Ga0213868, IMG submission 160087) | Coastal seawater microbial communities near Pivers Island, North Carolina, United States - PICO127 | ecosystem: Environmental > Aquatic > Marine > Coastal | place: USA: North Carolina... | reverse complement strand
CGTGAATGGTTAGGGTGGAATCATTTTTATGAAAGAGGAAAGGAAAGAGATGAATGAGAACCGAACCCCGATTGACCTTTCGAGATGTATTTCAAGATTGAAGTGATCATAAATAAACACACATCGAACTAAACCAAATAAATGAAGACTCAAACAGTTAAACTAAGTAAACAGGACCTCCAAGGAGTAAAGAAATGGAGGCACAATGTTCCTATCATGGAAGCATTTGCTATCTTCTTGATGATATTCCTTTTCAGCGGACTGATGCTTGATTCAGGAGTCCATTATGCCCGTCACATACTTTTCGGGAAGGATGAAAAGACTCTTATCGCTACAGATGGATGGGACCATGTGAAGTATCATGGTGATATGCTAGTGACTAAAAAGCAGTTCCCTCATTATACCACCCCTACTTTCCGGTATGAATACAAGACAGACGTTCCTCTCGAGGCCTTCATTGACGTTCTTGATCACCCTCAACAGTCAATCGAGTGGTTTGCGTGGATGATTGACCATAAGTATAATGTCAACAGGAAAGATCTTGATACTCTTGATCTGTTGGAAAAAACTGTGGACTTCCGAATGGTACTTCGTCCATTCCTGTCAAACCCATTGCGCCTGCATCATGATCGTGAGTTTTATCTGCAGACAAAAGCCCACATTGAAACAAAAGAAGAGGAACCTGGTAAAGAAGTAACAATCGCTACAATCACTTACAAAAGCATTGAGGATAAGAATCAAGCTTGCAGAGACTGTATCATGGCGAAAATGGACATGATCCTCTCACTCACATCGGAAGATGAAGGAGCTTCGACTTATGTCAATATGGCACTCAATTTAGATATGGCCTCTGATCACTTGCCAGATTTTATGACTAATGATATGTCAATGAGATGGGGCGCTCTTAGCTTGCACAAGTTGGTTAAGAGATGCGCTGATAACATTGGATTGAAACATAAGAACTGGTTCAACGCAAAGCATAGCTTGTTAAGTATCTTTCCTGTGAAGTAAACATCTGAAACATCTGAAAATGGACATTACGTACATACTGCTTCCATATTAGATTGATTATACATATATAAAATGAAATCTTATTTTATTGAAAAATCGTCATCTTCGAAAATCTAATGTTGAAGGTACTAGCATAATGATCAGCTTGATATGATTGATGTACATAAATGATCTTTGAAATTAATCAGTTCGATTTTATTTATTTTTGCTGAAGCAACGAATCAGAATGTTCAAGAAGAACAAAAAATGTTTTAAATAATGTGAGGCGCGTTTTACCCTTCTCACAACCCGTCCCGCGGGAGGTGTTTCTGTGGTTTTAGCCCAATCCTTGTCGCGCGTCGCACGCTGGCCTCTTCGATCTGCCTCTTTCGCCAAATTTACTACTTAGGTGTTGTGCATTGTGCACTCGGAAGGAAAAGGAAACCGAATGACTTTATAAAAGTTCACTTTTAATATTCTGGTTACTGCGACGAACAGAACGACTGTCATGTTCAAATCTAATAAAAAAGAAGCGAAGAAAAAACCAGATGGCCATTTTGATGACGATGAACCTGAAGTTGATTACGATGTTGGAGTAACACAGTTATACAAATTCATAGAGAGTAAGCAGTGGGATAAAGCCATCGCCCGCATCGATTCCCATCCTCATGAAGCGCGAACTTGGATTTTTCGTCGTAGCTTGTCAGATCCCAAAAAACTCAAATGGAGACTGCTGCCACTCCATGCTTCCTGTGTCTTCAGATCGCCTCTTGCGGTCATTGAAGCTCTCGTCACAGCATACCCAGATGGTGCACAGATGAAAGATGATCAAAATATGTTACCAATTCACCTAGCATGTCGCAATGGCGCTAGTAAAGGCGTTGTGCTGACTTTGCTTTATGTTTATCCAGAGTCTGTAACGAGCAAAGATAGAAAGGGTCGAACGCCCATCAGTCTCGTAGAGTCAAGTGACTCCCAGAACCGAGACGCCGTTCTGAAAGCACTGAGAAACTTTGCTCAGGATACTGATGCTGGGGGAGCTTTGGCAACATTGGATCCTAAAGAGCCAACAAAAGAAAACGAAGTAGACTATGAGAACCGTACAGTGTTATTCCGTCATATTCTTAAAAAGGACTGGAATGCGGCTTGTGCCAGATGCCAATCTCATCCTAAGGAAGCTGCGACTTGGATTGTTACAAAAGGCTTTCAGGGTAACCTCAGATTTTTACCACTTCATAAAGCTTGTGTTTTACAGCCTAAAACAAGTATCATTGACTCTTTGATTGCAGCTTATCCCGAGGGAGCTAAAAGCAAGGATCAAGATGGGTGGCTTCCTCTTCATTGTGCTTGTTATTACGGTACATCACAGACAATTATCAACGCACTCCTTGAAGCTTATCCTAATGGAGCACATACTAAAGATGACGAAGGTAGAATGCCACTTCATTACGCAGCTATCAAGTGTGCGAGTGAAAGTGTTGTGAGCACTTTGCTCAAAGCTAATCCCAAGGCCGCGGTATGCAAAGATAACGAAGGAAGGCTCCCGATTCATCAAGCGTGCGCAAAAAATGCACCTATAGGATCGATTGAGGCTCTGCTCAAAGTTTCAGCTAAGGGTTCCCAGAGCAAAGATGACCAAGGACGATTGCCGCTCCATCATTTGTGCAGAAAGAACGGATCAAAACATGCAATAGAGACTTTGTTGAAGATTAACCCTCGCGGTGCCCAAGTGAAAGATGACCAAGAGAAACTTCCAATTCATTATGCATGTCAAGCTGGCTCTGATGTGAATATTGTGAGAATGTTATTGGATATATCTCCTGAATCTATTACTGTAAAGAATGCGTAAGTTGCCACAGTGTGAAGAATCTTTTTCAAGACACATATTTGACTAACTCTTTATTTTTAGATTTGGATACACACCTCTAGACGAGGCAAGAGCAATGGGGCATACATTGCTTGCTGACACTATCACAAAGTTCCAAGAGAGTAACAACGTTACAAATGGAAGCAAAGATGGAGGGTCGAGTGAATTAAAGTCTACTATCGTTGAGCTCAACGGCAGAGTTCAATACTTAGAGTCGCTTCTATGTGAAGTTGCCAAAGTTGGTACCGCTCTGAAGAAACAAAATGTCGGTGACTCAAATGTGATGAAGCTGGCTGAAAAATTGGCTTCAATTGAAACAAATGACAAAGAAAACGGGCAAGTTAACTGAAGTTCAATCATTTCGAAATGAATGAAGTAACCGTATTAGAATTAGGTAAAAAATAATATTATTCAAATAGGCTTTGATGCAGACTGATTTGATTGGACCATATTTGTCTCCTTCGTGTGATAAAAGCCATGAATAGAACAATAACACTGAACCTCGCGTGGTTTGAACGAAACGAACAACACCAAAAAGTTTGTGAGAAGAGGAGGAGAAATGGCCTAAACTCGCATTAGCCCTTTTGATGAGAACCCTACCCCTCAGTAGTGAAATTGACCGAGATCCGAGATCGAGATCTACTTCCTACTTCCTATTTCATCTCTCTCTTTCTCTCTCTCTCTTTCTCTCTCTCTAGAGCCACTAGCTCTAGTGCCTCCTGTTGATGTAGATCCAGTCGTTTACGAGGGGGATATGAACAGTCCAGACCTTTTAGAGTGGGTCAAACTCCAGAATGTAGCATTGGTTACTGAAGTTACAGGACAAAATTTTAGAACCTTGAGTCAGATGGGAAGACAATTGCTCATGGGGATCGTAGATCCTGAGGACGATCAATCTCAAAAGTTGAAGGACGCTATCAAACACAATGCAAAAGAAAACAAAGAGTTCAAAGATGTGTATAGATTTACAACCATGGATGGGAAGAAATGGTCCAAGGTCCAAGTTTCTTAGTCAGTTTGATGTTGATCCTAAAGAATTACCTCAGTTACTAGTTTTGAATGTAGAATCACGGATTTTTCATCAGAATGTAACTATTACAGATGTCACTACATTTCTTCAAGGAGTTTCGGATGGTTCTATTCCAGGTCGTGAACAAGTGATGAATTCAAACAAAGGAGGTATGGTTGACAAGATTTTGGAAAGTTTGGCTCAATACGCTCCAATTGTATTCGGTGTCATTATAATCATTGTTTTGTTTTCCATGTGGTTGGCATTTCGAGCTGACGGAGAGTTGGAGATGGCTTATCAGCAAGATTTGCTACGGAGAAAACAAGGAATGGATACCATGAAGGTGAAAAAGATCAAATCAATCAAAGAAGATTAAAAAGTTGTAGATTTTTTACGAGAATGAAAAGTGTTGCATATTCCATATGTAGTATGTGTCATGATCCTTTACTTGCGACGACTGACGACCACCTTTTCAATACATATTCAGATTGATTTCATAAGAAGCTTTCAATTTTCCATTCTCAATCTATCGGTCATCAGATGAGGTGTTGAATGTTGCTGATTGGCACCACAGTAATTCAAAAAGATAAGAGCGATGAAGAGGAAGGCAATCTGTAGAAAGATGAAGAAGATACCTTTCTTCGATTTTGAAGACACGTAGTGTTTAAATAACAATTGGCACTCATTCATACAGATTATAGCCATAGTCAAAAGGAATCATTAGATAAAACTAGAGAATAAGCATCAGTTGTCAAATTGAAGAAATAAAAAAACTTATAAAAATTTTCTTTCCGATATAGTAACTACTCGTTGAAATCCCAGTGTATCTCATCGCAAAAAATGCATAGTTTTTCAACGATTTTGTAACATTCGGTATCAATTTTGATAGTCTTGATGGATTCATACGATGACGGGTGAAGAGAAACAGCAATTTTGTCCTTCATATCATCACCAAGACCCCATTTGATATCCTCGATACATTTCAACGTATCAACGTTCGAAAGAACTGGAAAACTCCAAGAAAGATTACCGCTGGTTTCAGCGATGCTTCTTGATTTTGTCATGAGTGCTAGGCTATTCAGAACATTCTTTGAATCTTGGTAATGAAAAGCCATGGCGATATCACCATTTTCTTGTAGAAATACTCCCTCCTCAATGTCCACAGCGATCGTTTTCAAAACTAGAGTTTCTTTAGACAGGTAAACGCCGCCCAAATTTCTCAATAGCAATAACGGAAGAGTAGCCCGCCGTTGAAAGTCATCGCGTAGTTCTTCGTCGTGCAACAAATTAAGGTCATACGACTGTACCACCAAGTTATATCCCGCTTCCGTGAATGCTTCAAACTCAGTAGTGCTAATATCATTAGAATGAACGAATACCTTACAGTTCGGATGAAAGTAGAAGACATGCTCAATAGAACGTTTCGTCTGCCAGGTCAGGTCAGATTCCAACACAAAATGAAAAATGTCTTGAACACCGATCTCGATATTATTGCGCCCAAGTCTCTCGAATGGGACCATACCAAACATTTTTGCTGAGTCTCGATAGTAATGAGTCTTCTTAAGCCTGTTCCAGAATGATGCACGATACCTATCTGCAAGGTGAACACCATCACTGCGAGGTACAACACCAGTTAAATTACCGAAAGTCCAGTTTTTACCATCCATATTTCTCTGAACACGATGGAACATATCAAGAAGCCCCTCTACCCTGCCAACCAGTTGCTTTCCACCAGGAAGCCAATTACTTCTGCTCCCACTATTTTCCACAAAGATAACTGGAATACCTAATGCAGTTGCAGGCAATGCAGCATGGATTCTGGATGTTATGACCACTTTTGCTTGATTTGCATATGTCGACAACAATTTATAAGAATAACTATAACGACCCATTGTTTTCTCACAATTAGGATACCAAGGCTCGACATTCGCTTTCAGATGAATTGCATTTTCTGAATCCCACACACTTTTTGGTACAGCTTGTGGGTCTACCACATCGATAAAAATGATCTTTGTCTTGTTCTCGGGAGATGGAAGTTTTGTTGTATTTGGTTTCAAAATATTATTCTGTAAGTACCGCGATTTTTGCAATGCTGCATTACTACTGAGAACTGCTCCTTCCATATTCAGTGTGAGGGTTAAGCAAGCAGAGAAGTAGCTCTTGATTTTTCGAGCTTTCAGTAGGCTATCAGTCACTGTACTTCGGCTACCAAAAGGACCAACACGATTGGTATAGTTCCTAAGATATCCCTCCATGCCATTTATTCCCGGTGCTGAGGAAAATATGGATGCGAGCGTAATTTTTTGCATGTTCTCGTACTCATAGTCTGCATCTGTCAATTTAAAGGACAAATCTCCGAAATAGGCATTTCCAATGTAATACCCAGTGTAGTTGTGTAATGCACTCACTTTGTTTCGTATTTCACTGATAAAGGGCATCCACCCGGCACTAGCATACGATTGGACGTCATCACCACTGTTGTAAATACGACAATGCTGTTTTTCAATATCACCAACACCAGGCACTGCAAACTTTTCTGTCATCAGCATTTCCTTAGGTGCTAATAGCAAAGAACTTCTGTCTTCACTTGCAGGATCATTGTTGAAAAATTCAAATGGAAAGTTTGTTGCATTGAGTCCATCGTCTTCATATGGATCATAGCTGGAGAATGCCTCAACATCACAAAACTCTTTACTCCCACCAAGTGTTCGCACACATAAGTTTTCACCCTCTTTGAAAAATGAAATAGATACAATAAGAACGGTGTAAATATCTACACATACTAGTACATCGTAATAGGAAAAGGAATAATATTCTCACCTCGATCGGAATTCTTGAGCAACAAAGCCAACATAGTGATAGCCTGAATATGATACGGGAAGTCATTCAAGTGACGAAATTTATGGTAGGCATGGTCACGTACATAATTATGGTAGTAGGTACCTTGTGTAAGCTCAGGCAAATTGATCTTGACATGGTCATTGAATGCATCGCATGCATTTGAGTAAGCACATATAAGTGTGAGTGCGTTTTCATCTCCCTGACTTTCTTGAGCCAGTAAGGCCATGATTTCATTGGAAGTTCTTGCTGGTGGTGGGAAGGGAAACATCCACACTGCATACTTTCTATTCACTCTCTGGTTCATTTTGGCTTCAGTAGTATGTGGTACTCCCACTTCATCCTTTACTGTCGATTCGATCACGTCGTATTGTTGGTACTTGTTTAAGTTCAATGACAAGGTTTGTACAGCAACAATCAATCCAATCATTCCCAAATACAAGTATCTCCTAACCAGAGCACTTGATTTATTGTTTCTTGAAGACATACAGAAATGCTGGAGACGATGAACAGTGAAGAGATTATCTTTGCCATTCCAACTTCCCGAAGAATACATCATACCTCCCACAGCAGCAATACACAAACCTAAAATTCCAAAGGTGCCTATAGGCTCTTGAAATGCAATACTAGCAATCAAGACATTCACAATCCGTTTCCCAACATTCAAAATAGAATGTGACTGTGCAGAGATGAGACCCAAAACAGAGATGGATGATAAGTTGTATAGTCCATGAAAGATAATAGCCTCTTTTCCAACAGATCCTGCTGATTTTGACTGGAGCATCCATGTGCTGATCATCATGTTATTTTCATTGATTTGGGGACAACCAGAGCCAATGATTTCTGACAGTAAGAAACATAATGTTGCTGGAACTGCCGCCACAGCAGTTATGGAAAAGTAATTGGACAGACCATTAAGCGTACTTTGAATCCAAACTGGTGCTACATGCCTTGCACCCACCAATAAAGGATCACCTGGTGGACGTTGGTCGGTATTGTTTTCCTCAATACTTCTTGTATGTGGGAATGGAGCTGCTATTGAAGCCGCCGCTTTCGGGAGTAACACCTTTTTAACAACATTTCGACTTGCCATGGCAAAACCAGAGCACAATGCAAAGAACACAGACGGGTAATTCACAGGATTGTTGCTACTGCTACTGCTACTGATTGTTGTCTCATCCATAGCATCATTTGCTGCACCTGCACTTGTACTCTTTTGAATAAGAAGCATGGCAGTACCAGTGACAATGATGAGAACTGATAGTGCTTTCATCACAGTAATGTTATGACTAGCACTCATCTTCAAGATTACAACGTTGGCCAGGGCTGTCAACATCATTGTCTCGATGGGTTCCAGCAGCTTGATCACCTGAACCACACTGGCTGATCCGACGGCAAAACCCATGTTAGTACAGAGGCAGCCAACAAAGTGCAGGATCCCCACTGCCATTCCAGTCCCAGTCTTCCATGCCACGGGAGATAAGAGAGGTGGTAGTAGTACTGTTCCTGATGAAGAAGGATGACCAGCAGAAGTACCAGCATCAGCACCAGCAGAAGTACCAGCAGAAGTTCTTAGTACCTTTACTTGTAAGGAAAGAAGGTAATAGTATATGGGCCAGCTGATACAGAGGCCAATAATGAGTTGAAGTGCAGTCAAAACCATCATCTCTGGGAAATGAACCAAATGAATACCATTAGTGGACGAAGAACCACCACCACTACTGCTGGTAGCAGTAGTTCTACTAGCAAGAACTTCTTGTTCTTCGTATGAACATTCCTGTACAAGCCGTTGGGTCGCCACTGCATTTTTGGAACTTGTGTAGTACCAACAAGTGGTATACAGTAGCACAGGTACGGATGATAGTAAAGTAACTTTCATCGGATGCTGCTTGTGGAGGAGGCTTTGTATACGGAGTTGGATTCGTTCGTAAAGAGTAAAAAAAACTCCAAACCTGTGTTCAGTCTTTGTGGTTGAGGTCATTAGTGGGATTTATGACTGGCTAGGGTTAGGGTAATAAACTCTTTCGATATAACACGTGGCGGCTACTACTTAGTTTAGTACTTAACATCGTACTCATGTTGATAATTCATACTTCGAAATTAAAAATTATAAAACTAAATCTCCAGTGAGATCGTACTAACGTAGTTAAGCTAATCCTCTAGAGTGAGATACTTCCTACTTCCCATACCTTCGTGCTAATAAAATCTATATCTAAAAATGACAGGAGAAAAGAATAAACATGGTACCTTTGATACATTGTATCCACCCCTGGAAGCAATTATGTTACTGGTGAGTGTTATAAAAACAGCAACGCCAATAAAGATGACGCTAATTTCTAATTGAACCATTCATCTTTTCTGATTGTATACATCAAATGTGAATTTCAGCTTGCCGTTGGAGGTTTTTGCCTTGCCTCCTTCCCAGCTATATCCGATAATCTTACATTATGCGCAAATGTCGAAACAATAGCTTCGCCATTATTTCCAGAGTTAATTTCTAGTTTTCAGCTAGGAATCATCCGGCTGTGTCTGAGTTTTGTGTTCATGCTGACTACTATGTATCGAATTAGTCTCCGAGAACATGTTGTTACAATCTCCTATCTGAACCATTCCAAATTAAAACGAATTCCAATTAATATGAATGGAATAAAATCTCAAATCATGTTTACGTCCTGGTGTTGGAATATTCTCACCATCAGTTTTTTTCTCAATGGAATGATTTGTATTGCTGATAGCGAATCAGTATTTCATCATCCAATGGTTCTTAAAACTGCAATTATTTTATTTGAAGTTGCAGGCCCAACCAGCATGCTTGTGAGCTGTATAACGAAGTATGTTTTATGGCCTAGATCTTTGCATGGTGTCAATGGCTCTCAGAAACTGAGACTTCCAGTATCACTTATACAGCACAATCTGAACATCATTAGCACATTATTGGAAGTATGTGTGCTTGGTATTATACCTGTATCACTTTCTGACTGGGCTGTTGGTCCATTGTTTGGTTTAGTTTACATATTATTCACATGGAGTATGACGCACAAGTTAACTGATTGTGGCTCGCCTCAATTCGTTTACTTCTTTTTTGATCTGACGTTGGGCAAAAGGTGGATTTTGACAGTTATGACGGGCTTGTTACTTTTGCTCCTCGCATTTTTCTTTATTTTCACTATTGTGGACGACTTTGTAATTTGGATTGGAGATGAAAAATTGATTGCACACTTGTTGACGTCGTTGACTCTTTCAGCTTTTGCTTGCAGATTTAGGGATTGATTCTTATTCAAGTCATGTTACGATTCCACAATGCTAAAAATTCGCTACTCGTGCATTTTATAATATATATAAACATGACACTTGTACAATCACTCATTATCGCCATTCTTAGCGTGAGTATCATTTCCTAATTCCACATCATCTGTTTTGTCATACTCGTGGGAACTTATTTGGTCGTCTTCCGCTCTACTAGGAGCTTTGAAGATATCAAGCTCTTCATGCAAGCTTTGATTTGATGTCCCTACAGGAATCTGAATGGGAAATTCAACGTCACTTGATTGATGTTGCTCACTATCAGTAGATCGAAATACTAATCCATGTCTTGCACAGAAAGTCCCTCTTTCTCTCATAATGTTGATTAAAGCTCTTTTTTCTAGCCATTTAGATCGTCTCTTTGATCTCCAACCAAAAGTGACAATTAAATCATGATAATCAATAAACATCTTCCGACAGCAAGGACAATTAGAATGTTCATTTAACCAAGGTAATATGCAGTCAGGGTGATAGGCTAAGAGGATATGCATGAGAATGAGCGGATAATGTGGACAAAAATTGTTTCCATTTATTTATAAATGTGTGATGGTAACACTTACCATGACGACACTCGGCATTGTGCCTGGCCCAAGATACCTTTTCACCGAGATGGAATGAATTAAGACATATCGAACACATCGGCTCAGAGGTATCATTTTCGTCGTTGTCGTGATGAATGCCTTCGGATTCTATTTGATCTCCTTCTTGGCTATTGCTATTTCCCTCGTTGTGCATATCATGCATTTCAACCGTCTATGAATCATGGATATTATAGAGAGTAATACAGTGCAAGCGTGATAAATGTTGGTCCTGAATCATACCGTATTAATAAATGTAAACATATATGCATTATGCATATAACCTATAACGTACCTTGGTAATCAACGCTTCGTTGACAAGATTACTTCGTCGAACCTGTCCCTTAAACCTATAACAAAATATCTCTCCCTCCTCTGTGCAACCTACACATGAGAAGCAGCAGGTCATGCACGTAATCAGAATCAAAGCTATCATCCACAACAATAAAAATATCACCACTATCCAGAAAAACCAATTTACTTGAGCCATTTTTTAGTCTAATAGTACGCTTCCACTGAAATGGACTGCACAAGAATATTTGAAAATAATTGATGACGTTGAACAAATTCAAGTGAGATGTGAGATGTAGATGTAGCTACTTTAGGTGCACTCTGGAACCTGGAGCGACGGGCAGGATGATGGGTGCGATGCGAACAATCGCTTTGGAACAGCCCCTGTGACTGTCTCCTATCATTTTTTCACATGAATTTATTTATGATAAACTCGAATACAGAACTACTAAGCATTTTATGAGATAATAATAATATATTAGCGTCTAGAATTTCGCTGTCCAGCACCTCCTCTCCTATCTCTTTCCATCCCCCCTCTTCCTCCGCCTCTAGGTCCGCGATCGTCTCCCCTTCCTCTGGGCCCCCCATACAATGGTCCAGGCCCACGAAAGTTACCTGGCCCGGTAGGTCCTCTTTGAGGAGGTTGTCCATGTCCTGAGTTAGGAGGAGGACTTCGCCTCATACCAGAGGGTGGATATTGAGGCCCTCGGGAGCTTCCACCACGATGCGGTTGAGGGTGTGAAGGAGGTTGTCCAGGCCTATTAAATGCCCTTGAGTTGTCGCGAGTACGATTGTCATCGTTGGGAGCCGTTTTCGCATGGGAGGTCGAGTCATCCTTTTTATTGTCCGATTTAATGTCCTCGGTGAGTTCATTCTTTGTTGTTTCACCTTTTTGCTTCTTGTTACTTCTGCCAACACTGCTTGAACGTGATCGCTTTTGTTTACTCCGCGAATCTATCTCGGCCTCTTTATTCTCAATGGATTCAAGCAACTGCTCTTCATCTGCCCTTGACTCGTCTCCATTCATGATCGTGTGAAGCTCACTCATATCGAGAGCTGTTTTATCTGATGCTTTGACTGTAGTATCCATCGCCTCTTTTTCTTGTTCTTCTTTTGGAGCTTCTGTAGCAACTTCGTGTTCATTAGAATCAATCTCCGCATCCTTCAGACTACTTTCTTGAACTCCTTCCTCTGTCTCTTGTGGATCCTTTTCATCATTGTGATTTTCCTCGTCCAACATATCTTTCGAAATTTCTTCAACCTTTCCTTTGCTGTCAGATAATTCCTCCACTAATGGTTCAGAGTGGGACATTTCTTTCTCATCCTCTTCATCGTCATCACTCTCGCTTTCTGATATATCTTCTTCCACGTCAGGCATGTCACCTGGGATGTCGATGCCCTTATCTTCCTTCCAAATTTTTCTCACAATCCCCTCGAAATCACCAGTTCTTTTCGAAATCATACATTTCTTGTCATTATCGCCAAAGTGACCAATATAGTCTCTTGATAAGAATCTCAGCGCTCTCCACGATGAAAGTTTGTTCTTTCTCGGGTGATACTCTTCTTCGATACCGGCATCTGGATCTAAGGCATCGGCGTATTCGTCAAGAAACTGATCGATATGGTTCCCATTTGATGCTAGGTCTTTAGCGATAACAGGTAATTTCTTTTCGATATCGATCTTGAAAGAATAAAGTTCGGCCTTCATAGCTATCGATTCACTATTGGTTGACTTTAACTGATACGAGACGCTTTTTTCTTTTTTGGTATTTCCAGCATCGCCATCACTTGTTACAAACTGTTCAATGGGTGGTTCGCACTTGTTCTTTTTCCATTGTCGCCATATTAACTCACGATCTTTCAGTATCCAGTTGAGAGTTTTGAAATGTTCCTCCCCATTTGGTGGTATTGATTTCATTAATTCAGCTGCTCTTACTTCAAGTTGATGAAGAGTTCCTTGATTCTTTTCACAGATCATTTTTGTAGTAACGTTCGATCCCGCCGGGGTTAAGACAAACGCAGCAAGGGAGGATGTCAAATATTTTGAAATAATGAGGAGTTGCGTCAAGAACTGCATCCTTATCTCTGGGTCTTGTAGTTGTAAATGTAAGAGCTGACTATTTGTCAGATACTTATACTGACGACTGGGAGCAAGAGTTTCGCCAGATGCATGAGTTTCAGCAGCGTTTTTCATCTGTGTATCCCCATCAGTATCAATCATAATCTTTTGTCTTGACCTGGAGCCATTTTTCGCCTTCTTCCATCTGAAATGATTTTTTCAAAGTATGATTTGCGTGAGATTTTCATGGTATATAGTTATCTACGCGATCCAATCAAACAAGCCGCAAGAGTTTTGCACTTACCTTGTATTTAAGTGTTTGATCAAATCGGGTTTGAAACTGCGACCTTCAAACAACGAAAGAATGAACTTCATTTCTTCCAAAAAGTTATCCATATTCTCATTCCAAACTTTTGATCCTAACGGTAGCAACTCTTTGGGGTTTGTGAATACATGCTGTACACCCCAAAACTTGGAATAGAAATCATAATTCAATGCTAACTGCTGATGCTCTTTTTCCGAACCTTTATTTCCCATCCACTCTTCCATACTTTCAAATTTGACTATATTATCAGTGTGAAAAGAACCCAACACATTGACAGCGCTGCGTTCGGATAGAGGAAACACAGCCGCCAATGTCATGCTGATTTCTCCTGCGAAAGAAGCTGCCTGATTCTCCGCATTGACACTTAAGCTCTTAAGCAACTTATTGGCAATTCGGATTAGCACGTATTTACTTCCTTGATTGAACAATAAAGTTTCATCACATATATTCGGTAGCCACTCCGCTGGGCCATAAGTCCACAAAAGTCTTGTCAGAGACATCGGTAGCGAATCGAACGAATCTTCCAACAGTAAAAAGGGCACCTTACGCATCTGTGCGCTATCCATATCTGACCATTTATCTTTCTCTTTTAAAGTCGATCGTTTGGCAAGGTATAAACAAAAGTCGATCACACTACGAATGAAGCTTATAAGATCCACCATAGCTTCCTCCAATATTGCCTCATCATTTGATTTAAATGCGTCGAGAAGTATCTCTGTTGTTTTTAGGACATGAGATCGCACTAAAATCTCAAAGTGATCACTCTTATCGGAGTCAGATGTTTGTGATATCTCTTGAGCCATCGAAGAGAGAGGGTCTGGAAGGGATGATATAAATTCATCGTATGTTAACCCACTTAATTCATGAAAAGGTATTTTGCTTTTTGATGCATTTCGAAATGCATCATTTGAAGTTTCCCATGTCATATTTACAAAATAAGGTCGATGCAACCAACAAATGATTGCTGATAGTCGATAGTCGATGCTGTTCAGGAAGAAGTCAGTTAAAAGGAAGCAGGAAGGAGGAAGCAGGAACAGGCCAAAATGTGGTGGGCCATTTGTACTTGGTCGCTCAAAATACCGATTACTCTTTTTTCGATAGAAAATCCGACGAACGACCGACGACCGACCAAGAAGAAAAACAAACAACGAATTACAACCCCAAACCCGTAAAACACGCAAATTAAAATAACTTAAAGCATGTTTTCATATCCAGGATGGCATACGGATAAAGAATTAGTCGAAGAAACATTGACGAGAAATTATCTTCCTAATCAAGCTAAAAAAGATGCTCAAGATATTCTAAAAGGGATGTATCGTAAGCAAGATATGTTTGAGGGGAAATGTCATCACGAAGGAATACAAAGACTGCAACAACAAAAGTTTACCTACGGCGGTTATGAAAAAGATAAGCAGGAAGCCTTTTCATTGTTTTTTCGTTGTAGAGATTCTTTGGCAAATGATGTTGTGGAGGGTATGATTATGAAGGAAAAGATATACAAGGGTGAAAGAGATAATGAAGTTTTAAAACAGCTCGATGGACTGGAATTAAATTATATAGGGTGGAACGAAGATAAGGCAGAGGTAGAAAGGACACTTTCGCGAGGATATCTGAGAAAAAATGCGAGAGAAGATGCTCTAAATATGATTAAAGGCTTGCGCAGGAAACAAGATCTCTATGATGATAAATGCACACATTCAGGCATCCTCAAGTTAATAAATTCGAAATTTACTTATGAAGGTTGGAACAAAGATCGCGAAGAAACTCTTATGCTCTTTTTCCAAGGAAAGGATAAAACAGGGGAAGACTCTCTCCGAGCAATGGGGCAAAAAGAAAAGATACATGGTGGTGATCGAACGGACGATATTTTGATTCAACTGGATAGACTTCATTTTTCCTATCACAACCACGACGAAGATAAAAAAGAAGTTGAAAGAACTCTATCACGCTCTTATCTAAGAAATCATTCCAGATCGGACGCGATGAAAATGATAGAAGGTATGAAACGGAAACAAGCAATTCATGATGGATCCTGCGTCCATGCTGGAATAAACGATTTGAATTCAGAAAAGTATAATTATCCTGATTTTGAACATGACAAAGCGGAAGCAATGAAGCTGTTTCTCTCCGGGAGTGACACCCTCGGTAACGATGTGCTTCGGTCTATTCGAGAGAAGCAGAGAATTCACTCTGGTGATCGATCCAATGGGATCCTCAGGACGCTTGACGATGCGCTAGCTGCTGAAGCAGAAAAACACCAGACTAAGCAAACGAAAGTAAGACGGAGAGCGAAAGCTACAGAGGTTCAAGAGTTTCAAAACGAAGCGCTACCTTCCAATGATAACTTGGCTTTAAAGCGAGGGTCTGTTAAAGGTATTCCTCTGGATGTTACACTTAGAGATGATTCACGGTCAAAGACTGTAAATCAAAAAGAAGCTCCGAGGGAGAGTATTCTGAAAAACGTAAAACCAAAGAAAGGGTCTCCTGACGCCACCCTTCGAGGTGAAACATTTCCTAGCCAAAATCAGAAAACACTACTTCCTACAAATATTGGTCAACGCACCCGAGAGGATGATCTAAAAAAGAAAACCTCAAAATCTCAGCCACACCAACCAACCGAAATCGATGAAGAAACGATACGGAAGAAAAATATATCATTACCGCAACGTGATACTCCAATCCCTGAAACATTGGAACCAGAAGCTCAGGCTGCTGAATCGGAAATGCGCAAGAACTTTCGAGAACAGAATAAAACGCAACTTGAGAAGGAAGATCCATCGAAAAGGATTTCATCCACACAACTTCCCACGAGTGATGTGCCTACTCCATTAACAGCCACACGTTTAGAAACAACTCGCAGACCTGTAACACCCCGCAGGCCTTTAGAGGTTAAAAATGAATGTGTAATTTGTTTGGAAAGAAATAGACAGTACATTTTTGTGCCTTGTGGGCACTTGTCAATTTGCGAAAACTGCTTCCAACAACCTCCATACTCTGGGAAGGATGGGAAGTTCGAATGCCTTATATGCCGAATGGAAGGTTGCAATCTAATGAAAATATATACATAGTGCAGTCTTTTCAAAAATGATATTTATAATTACGGTATAATGTCGTGTTTGAGTACTGCAAATGTAAGAAATGTTCAAATGGAGTCTATTTCAAGCCCAGACTTTGAGGACAAAGTCCCAGCTACCAGTGCAAAGAGCGCTTCCATTAGGGTTAATACCAAGACATGAGACTCGATTATCATGAGGAGAGGGAAGGGCAAATGCATGCGTGTCTCCAGGGCTCAAAACGTCCCATGCGTGCACAGAAAAATCATCCATCCCAGAAAACAAAAGGCGACCTGATTTGCTAAAACTGACAGATGTGATTCCACAGTTTATATCGGGCATTGAAAACTTGTTCACCTCACCATAACATCTTAAATCGAATATTCTACAGGTTGAATCATCGGATCCGGTGCCAAACGCTTGTCCGTTAGGAAAGAAATCGCAGGAATTGATGTCGGCATCATGACCGACATGGGTTTGTACATTGGTGCCTGTCCGTAGATCCCACACACGTGCTGTGGTGTCAACACTTCCCGAGACAAAAATATTTGGATCTGATGGGGAAATAGATAGAGACATTACATCCCCTGTATGATCTTTGAATGTGTGCAATACTTCTCCCCTTGTGATGTCCCAATGTATACACGTAGAATCACCAGATGAAGTTAGGATGGTTTTTTCATCGACAAAACGACAGCAAGAGAGGTAACCATCGTGAGCTTGCAGTTCTTGTAAGACAGTACTCTGATTGCTTTGAGAAAGATCATAAATACTGCAAATATTATCAAGTCCTCCGCATGCGACAAGTTTCCCTTTTTTCTGTTCGAAAGCGCATGTCATTACCCAAGAAGACCTTAATGAAATTGCGTGCGTTTTAACATTCGTCATGGCGTTCCAAACAATCATTTTTCCATCCTGTGATGCTGATAAAAGAGATTCAGAGTCTCCGGCCCAATGCATGGCATACACTTTGCCGAAATGACCTTTGAGCGCGCGACGTAGTTTAATCGATGGAGGTCTCCTAATATCTCTCACTGTTCCCTTTTCTTTGACAACATCTGTCATCGTTTTATCCATCTTTTCCTTTCGAAGCAAATCGATCTTAGATTTGAGATTCGCAACCTTTTTTTGGGGGGGGGGGGGAATATGTGAGAGAAATGAAAAGAATGAATCAAAAGACTTCCTTCGATTTCTGAATGAATCGGTATGCATTTTTCTCTAATTAGTTTAGATGAAGATTGATCTTTCAAACATGAACCGATTCAACGTTCACTTGGAAATCAACAGAAGCGAAACAATGACACCGCGGAAGTGTCCGATTCCTTACCTCAGCTTTTACGGATTCTAATCTTTCTTTCTGCGATGGCATTCCTTTCAAAATATTAATAGTATTACGTTTAAGTCTTTGGAAAAGGCGTCCAGCCTCGTATAAAATGTAATAAAAATCGAATCGAAGGACTGGAGTTGGTTTTCAATCTTGTCGAATTCGTTGGGTGACGGAGTGTCAGTGAGCTCAATCATGGGAGCAAAGACTCACAGCTGGGCGTTGGCCATCGGCCATCGGCCATCGATCTATTATCTACTTACACGGTGCCACAGCATCACATCAATCACAAACAAAAACAATATAATACAATTCGATATTCAAAGCATGTATGCACGGCCATGCAAGATATCCTGGTATGATGGAAGACACCCGCTTATGACAGATCGTGACTATTGTATGAAATGCAAAGATCGTGGAAAGGATGCACTTATCTTCTGTGAAAAATGCAATTTCTATGTTTATTGCTCCAAGGCATGCAAAGATGCAGACAAAAAGGAACATAAAAGCACATGTTATAGAATTATTAACCATAGGAAAGACGTTGAACGTTTGGAGCAGAATGCCGATGTGGCTATGGCCATTCATGCTGCTACACATGGGCAACAACATATAAATGACGAGAATTTCTGTAGAATAATATTGTCCCATGTCAGAGCAAGACAACGAGTGGCTATTGCGATGCACGACATCGCCAATAAATTCTTTATGAATAGATTATGGCAGGAAGGAAATGATATCTTCGAAGAAAATGTCAAACTAGCTGGTGAACAGAATGCTTCAATTTGTTATGAATATGCACAAGGATTGTTGAATCAGGGACGAGTTGATGAAGTGTTGTCGTTTTGTATCGAACGAATTCTATCCACGAACCAAATAGGGAACACGAGTAACACTCGTCAACGCAGGATGAATTATGACACAAAGCTGCCGTTTTCCGATGAACTGTTGCTAAACGTAGAAAATGAAGCTTATATCATTTACATTTATCTTTCCTACCTGATCAAGTTGAGCTCATTTTCTATTATTAGGCAGCTTTTAGATGTTTTCAATCAGACTGATTTCGGGAGAAGCCTGGCTGAGCGATTTTGCCATGGACCTCAGAGCTTTGTTCTTTCGTATTTGGTTCCGTTCTCTCATGGCGACATAAACATCACTTGGGATACATTATTAAGAACATGCGATGAATTGTATACTGAAACTATTCGTCTCACGCGTGTTTTAAACCAACGCGTAAGGAACTTTATGGTTGACTTGAGTTTATTCTCCCAAAATAAAAACATTCTACGATTTGGCACATCAGAAACAAGGTCGAATGAGTATAAGAGCAGGTTAATACTGCTGAAAACCCAGTACTGTATTTTGAACATTCCAGATTTGACTATGTGGTTGAAGTATGTGTCGAAGCACTCTTAATACTGCTATGCTTCTTAATACCATTCATATTCACAGTGTATAAATTATTTATTCATATTATTTGTTTTTTAAAACTGTTAAAACCGTGCCATCCATTTCTTCTTTGTAGGAAGCTTTTTGGATTGATAAAGCTTTTCAGCTTCTGCTTTAGAGAGAACTCTGTTTGACACATTCCAAGCAGCAACTAACCAAAGACAAGCGGAACCGCCAGTTAAATAAGATAACTCTTGAATTCCGATATTTCCAAATAAAGAAGTTAAACCTGATAAGGCAAGGGACATTCCAGATTTACCAAATCTATACCCGAACACACTTATTATTTCTTTTCCAAGGAAACGACTCTCAAAGTCTAAAGGTACATAGACCATTTCGTCGAGCATTCTACGAATTGAAAATTCCATAACTTTAAATAGCATAAAACAGGCGCTGATGAGTTGAAGTGATGGATTTGTATTCAGGCATAACAAACCAATTGCAACAACCATTGTAAGAGGCATTAACCTCCACAGAAAACGTGTTTCCAAATAAGGCATAACTTTTGGGATAACTCCAAACTGTAGCATCATAGCGACAATATTGATTGAAGCGAAAAATTTACCCATCCATCCGGCTCTTTCAGAGTCAATCGGCTTTTCTTCACTTAATTTTGTCACAAAGCATACATTCAACAGTGTGGCTAAACCTTGACCAGCCAGTATTTCAGTAAAGAGAGCCTTAAGGACAGGCACTCTACTGAACAATGTGCTTGCTTTCTTGATAATGCTACTTTCTTCTTTATAGGTAGTGAGCTCCACCTTTCTTCTCTTTGATTTTTTCATTTGCTCAGGTGCAGGTGTGAATCCATTCTACAATTAACGACATTTAAATATGGCTCTGTGAGTCAAAAAAAGGTCCATTGCGAATACAGTGATGTAAAAACATAGAAACTACGAGTAGTCTTACCGCATCTGCAAGAGAATATGCCTTTTCTGTAAAAAACAAGCTAGAAATCAAAATAAATCCAGCAACAATCAATGCTCCAGGTAATCCGACATTTTCCACAAGGTTACTAACAGTAAGGCCCGCAGCTGCACTCGTCAAACTTGTCAATCCACTGATAGGAGAAAACCATTTGGAACTCTGGTCTGGGGTTAATATGGATGCCATGAAAGACCAATACTGAGAAGTCAGAAGCTGAACATAAGATTCCCTAAATATAAACAAAGCTCCGACTACTATCTGGATCAATCGGATACTGAATGCATCACCTAAAAATGGTAAGGAAACCATTAGAGGAGATTGAATTTTTGACAAAACGACAATCAACATGGAAGATAGCGAAAGGACAGAGGCGCACATAAGAGTTGTTTGTCGAACAGCCCCCCTCGGTCCTGCCTTATTTAGGATTTTTCCATAGATGAGCAAAAGAATTAAGGAAGTTGGTGAAATAAATGCCATAGCAAGAGGGAAGGCTGCAGTATTCCCAGCAAAACCGGTTGCTGCGGAAGTAAATAGAGCAATAGTGGAAGGACGAGCAATAGAATACGAAAGGTAATGCAATGACATTGCAATCGCCATACATAGTACAGCCTTTCCCTTTGGACACATGACTTTTTTACTTTCACCAGTAGATTTTGCAATCTGTTTCGATCCGCCTCGAAAACTTAATTGAGACAAGGACGAGAAATCATCGTTCCTTCCCGAAAGAGTTGATGTTGCGGCAGATGTTATGGCTGCAATAGCTCCACCTCTAGCGATTGATAGAACATAATCGCGATTGGCTAGGATGGAGGTAGCGGAAGATACAGCAAGTGATGAAGCCGAAGACGCTATCGTCATGGTGGATGGTGATGACGATAAAGGGAATGAATGCTATGAGTTGTGTTTTCAAAATGTGAGAAATGAAACGTTAGACTGCATAAAAAAATTGAGTGGATGTCGAATTTGGGGTAGCAGGACAAACTTGAAAACTTGCGGGAAATCTGACACCTTTATCCGTAACCTTGCTAACCCTATCCCTATTAGGTCACAGGTCACACAGGGTCACAAGTCCCATTTCTATTCTCTATTCGGTTGGGTATTCTACATTCTACTAGTTAAAAGTGATAATTTCAAATCAATTGCAGCATCTGTGCAGCAAATGGCCAAAATCAGTGCAGCAAATATCCGGACCCTATTTGTAATATATCGATCCGATAAGCAATGTTCTCAAAGTCAATCACATTCAAAATCGTAGTCATCGTCAGCTTAATACACATGTCTATTTCTATAAGTCATGGGACGTCTGCTTCTGTTCGATCTCCCATCCAACTCTCCTTTCGTGCGAACACCTTTCCAAAAATGTCATCATCATCCGTAACGAAAGACTTGCCCAAACTTGTATTCATACACGGACTTGACTCGTCATCTCACACATGGAGGAACATATTAGATCAAGTTCAATTATATACAAAGGCAATTGCATTTGATATGAGGGGATGTGGCGCTAGTCCTCTGGGAAACGTGAATGAATTTACACCATATAATATTGTGCAAGACATACATCACAGTCTTCTTCAACATTCAGAGTTTTGTGACTCTGGGAATATCCAACCATTTGTGATTGTAGGGCACTCAATGGGAGCAAGAATAGCAATGTCCTTTGCACTCACATATCCGAAATTGATCAAAGCGTTGGTTCTGGAAGATATGGATATTCGTCAACGGCACTTAAGTATGAATGTTTTCCGCAATCCAGATCGTAATCGTAATGACACCCTTTCTTTCGATCGCAATCTAAACGTGAATTGTGAAGAAAAAGTAAAATCTATATTTGAAAGGGAGGGATACCCTCGTGATTTAGTTTCAAAATGGTTAAAGGAAGGAAGGGTATACATGACAGACAAAATAGAGAAACAGCAAGTGTCTCCAAATTATTATAGTGAAGTAAACCCAGCATTTCGCCTGTTATGCTATGAACAATTCTTCATCTCAAATCACGGTGAAGAAGTATTTCAAAAGTTGGCGAACCAAGAAGAAGAGTATCCAATTCATGTGTTCGTTGCCGACCGAAAAATGACAGTATGCAGTGAAGAAAGCATATGGGAAATGAAGAAAATTATGAATAAGAAAAGTAAATTTATGGCCATCCATAGATATCCAGGTGCAACGCATAGCATACACAACTCTGCAAATGAATCATTTCTGAAAGATTTGCATGCTATATTGAAAGCAACTAAGTAAGCAGTTTTACATAAAAATTAGCTCGTCTCAGAACGACCATTATTCATATCGCGTTCTTCTACCTCATAAGTATCCAAAAGTTCTTGGCGCAATTCATTAGCTCCAGCTTCATCTCCAATCGCACCAATCAATTCAGCAAGACTAAATTTTGTTGAAATTGTATCTGGATGATGTTTACCTCTCAGCTTTGTTCGTACATGTAATGCTCCAAGATAAAGATTCTTCGCTTCAACGTACATGTCTTCACTATTTGCAGAATCATCCCCTAAGTTCGCATCTTTCGAAAGTTGAGTAGAATTGGATAAAAGATCTGCTCTTGATTTTAAAAACACAGCCAGATTTTGAGCTGCTGCTGCTGCAGTAAGAGTTTGAATGGATGTGTTTCCCATTCCAAATCTACTCACTATACTTGTATCATCATCATCATTCATTTCTTGTGATGCTTGTTTCTCTAACTTCTTTCGAAGTTTCGATGCTTTTTGCTTTTCTTTTCGACTTAAACTATTGTCCCTTCTTGGAGGGAGAACACTGTTCTTGTTATCATTTGAAATTTGAACTGCTGTCTGTAGAGCCATTCGAAGATTCTGTTCAGCTAAATCCCATTTTTCCTTTGTAAATCTAGACATTGTACCCATATTTACATGTTTGTCGTTGCCTTCAGATTCCGTTTTTGATTGCCTTTGACGAAATAATTCGCCTTGAAGAACTTGAGCTGCAATAGCACCACCCAAGTTGCTTTGACTCATAATTGTCTGAGGATGTTCATTTCCCAATTCAGCCTTGCGAATCTTCCATGATTCTTCAAAGTATTCTACTGCAGATTCATTCAATTGCAAACGCTCTAAACTGGATAAGTTTTCATCGGTCATACTTTGAGCACGGTCCAAACTACCGAGATTACTCAAGGCTGCGGCATATGAGGCATGATCTTTGCCAACAATATCTTGGTATATATTTAGAGCCTTATGGTAATTGGTTCTTGCCTCTTCAAAGTCGCCCATCATTTTCTGCATGAGTCCGATATTATTATACGCTGAAGCGATAGCTGGATGATTTTTACCAAAGAGGTCCATAGACTTTGTAAGAACTTCATTCGATACGTTTAAAGCTTCGGTAAAATTTGCGTGTTGATAATGTTGTTTAACATGAGAGTTAAGAGTCATCAACTCTTCTTCTGCTTGTTGCTGATTGGTCTTTTTCAGTTTCGATTCTGATGGTGCGGATCCACATGATGACGACGTTGTATCTTTTGAAGACTCAGTTTTTGTAATTTCTATAGTAAACCATCGTTGTGTCCGATGCTCGACTGTTTGTGTGCCATACTTTGACTGGGATCGACTGAACTGAGAACCAATGCGTTGGAGCGATCGAGCATGATGCATCCAATGTCGAACGGCATGCATCATTACGTTTTTCAAGTTGGTTACTTTTGTCACTGGCCACTCACTTAGCTGGTGGAGTTCAATGGCAAGATGTGTGTTTACGTGTTGCTACTGGGTGTTGCGTGTGAAAGAGAAAAGAGACGTGTGAGCGGTGAGCGTGAGCGCGAGAGACGTAACACGTAACTGATAACTGGTAACAGATTTCTACACACTCGTATCTTATATAACACTTTCGACCAACTATTGAATTGCCTTTTACTTTTTTCAATTAGAACATTGTTGTAGAGTGTCTTTTTCATGAAGACATTAACTGGAAATACCAGAGTGGCATTTTTGCTTTTCTTCCTATCACATATTCCAGCGACGCTATTGATTGATTCGCAAGCCATATTCCCTCATTTATATCCTAAGATATTAAAAGACGTTTTGAAATGGTACACGGATATATTTAATGATGATCTTATGAGAGGTCCACATGATACATGGTTCAAGGCGATAGTAGGAGGAGAGTTACTGATGCAACTGCCTTTCTTCTTTCTCGCTGTGTATGCGTTACTGAACACACACAAGGTAGACGGTAAGGGGTGGTTCAGAAGTGCGTGTATGATTTATGGAACTCATACTGCAACAACATTAATTCCTATCCTCGCGTGCCATATATTTAATCCCAACGCGTCATCGCTTGAGAAGGTAATGGTAGTCTCCATCTATTTACCATATTTGTTATTTCCATTGTGGCTTGTGTACATCTGTGTTATGTCGGAAAATATATTTGGACACGCTGAATCAAGTAAATCTAAAACTAAGTAAGTAATTAAGGATGAATGGATGAATGGATATAATTGTGTGTATTCAAAAGCATTTAAAAGTAGATTTGCCTTGATTTTGTTTCCGACGTTGCTCACTTCCAATGTACTTCAGAATTTATCCTCCACTAATGGGTGGTATTAATGCTATTGTGTCTCCATCTTTTAATGTAATTACGGCTCGTGTCTGCACATACTCTTCATTTAACGCCAACGTCAAACAATCCTCGTCTAAAACCATATTTGATAGGTTGGGATATTTTTCAGCCATGACCTTTCTAAGGAAAACGAGTATGAGCTCTATGCTATATCAATTCCTTTCCATGTAGAGTTCTAATTTGTTGATCTCGATGCGACTCACCTAAAAGTTGTTGTGTCCGCACCATCCTCCAACGATAAACTTGTCTGAGATATTCCTGACGCATCTTTAGCAGATGCAAAGAATAGAACTTGGACGGTAACAGCCATTCCTTTTCAATTGATTCTGATTTCGTACACGATTCAGTGAATGAATCGTGTTAGTGTTGAGGTGAATGTATTACAACAGCAAATGAATAAATCTATCTAAAGCTAATTCTATGATGTAGGTAGAGTAAAAAGTGAGAAAGGACTTCAAAAAAAACATCCGGAACTTTCAGTTCTATGCTGGACCAATATTTTCATTTTCGATAAATCGCTCATACAGTCTCTAACGTCAATACCTTCATTCAGACATATCATATGATAGCTTTCACTCATACAATCGCATGATTCCAGCTTTGGCATATGATAATGAGACATACCTGATGCGTGTGGTCATTTGGTTGGTGTGAAAACGTCGCAAGTACTCAAGTTCTATGCTGGACCAATATTTTCATTTTCGATAAATCGCTCATTCTCTGCTCTTCCGATAACAAAATTATGAGCATATCTATTCATGTGATTGCATTAGCATCCAAATCGACCGAACGATCACGGAATAAATGTCATTAACAAAAGTTTTATGAAAATATATTGCTACACTTCGGCTATTTTTATAGGCATGCTTTTCAGCAGCCCTCTAGAGAGGCTCGCTTTCTTCTAACGAAAACCTGTTCGAAAATCGCAATCACGATGATTTCAGAAGTTAAAGACTACATTCTCGAACTATGAAATGTGCTGTGCTACGTGAATATGAGGCAAATGAACGATATTACTCTCAAAGAGATACATATTGTCCACAAACAACATTTCGTACACGGAAGAAATCTTCGCATAAGGGGCCTTCGACATTGATTCGGCCACTTGATTGATCTTTTCTCACGACAACTCTCCCATTTACAACTAGCTGCGCATACCCAGTATGAGCACTATATTCAGCCTTCATCCCTTCTGCAATAAGTTCCGATCTTAAATCAGTCAAAAGTACTTCTCCGTGGGAGAGCATAACATTCGGTCGCTTGCGATCTTTCTTTCCATTCGGCGCGACCACAAAGGACCCATCAGTTGCAACTCTTTGTCCAGTGCCTACATAATCCAGAAGTGAAACGGTACAATCTCCAACTTTTGATTCAGATACTTCAATATTAGGAACTTCTTCATTCTTTTCAAGAATACGTTGCTGTTCCTCCCGGGTTATATATGGTGTATCGACTAACCGTACGCTGTAGGCGGCGTGACCGACACTAAGTTCAACTGTTTCACCATCTGATGGAGCAAAAAAAAGGTCTCTTCCTTTCACAACTTCTGAGAAAATTGAAGTTCGATTGTCTGTGACTAAGTCAGGGATTTTGGGTCTCCCTGCTCCAATTATTACCACCTGACGTGGCTGCAACGCTCGAATAGACTGCCTGGCCGCTCTAGCATCTACTTGACCTTCCAGTGGAACATAAGCAATTTCTGCCAAAACTTCAAGTTTCCTTGGTTCAGTTGTAACTTTAACAGGAGGCCGCCCATTTCTACCGCGAATAATTCCGGTTCCCTCAGACAAATCCGCAGCTTCCAACGCAAATTCTTCATCTTCTACTATATTGGTATTATCTTCAATGGCTTTCGATGAACTTTTATTGTCGTTCCCGTAACCTAATCCTCGTCGAAGCACATTTTCTCCAATCTTACCACTGCTCCCAACAAATTTCGATGGATCCACTCCGGTTACAATATCTACAAAGCGATCCGCTTGGACAGCAATGCCGTAGTCATCTTCCAAAACTTCACCTGCTTTCCCAATAGATTCTCCGATACCATACTTTGCAATAGAATCAGGTTGTCCGATTCCAACAGCTTCTTCACGGACTTCAAATGTCACTAAACAGAATATGAGAAGATATTAATACGAATCATGAATAAATTAGGGGAAAAAATCACTTTCGGAGCGAACTTACTGTGGCATGGTTTTGAAAATTTAAGAAACAGATTCGCGTCAAAACGACTCTTTTTCTTCGGTCGACTAGTGCTGCTACTTGTCGGAACATCAGCGTCAGCTTGTTTCACTAGCGCTTGTCCAGAGACTGCACCTGACCCCAAAGTAGATGCTCCTGCTGTATTGTCTTCCTCTGTCACTCTTAATCGGCCTTTTACCAACTCTACCTCTCTCAACATGGCCCTACGTTCCTCCTCTGCCTTTCTTTTCTGCCTCTTGGATTCTTCTTGAGCCAAGTAAACCTTGAGTTCGGTTCCTGCCAATGGAGTTCGTTTCGGTACTAAAACATCACATTCGACTGAATCTGCCATCTCCTCTTTTGCAGCCTTTGCCTCGCACCATTTTTTTAGCAGTTGAGCTGATGTCGAATATATCGACACATTTTCTGAAGAGACAAGGGCTCCAATATTAATCATTTTACGCCCTTCTTCTTCCTCTTGCACTATATTAGGTGTCTCAGATCCTGCGGCTGTATTGATTGTACCCAGATTAGATGTTACTACATCTTTAACACTAGTTTCCAACATATGTTGGTCTGTGCTGCTTGTGACTACTCCCCCGAATATTCCACTCCTTCGGCTCTCCAATACATTGAACCTCTGAACTGCTCTCCTTGAATCAGTAAAAATCACAGCATTATCAGCATTTTCACTCCATTTTAAAAAAAGATCCCTAGCAGGACCGCAATCTAAAGAACATCCACTTGCCAGAACACAAGTTGGATTGCCATTCATACTTTCAGCTTCAACTCCACCACTTCCAAAGCATGCACTTTCCATCTCTGCAACAGTGGAAAACATTTGAACACTTTTGCACGAAAAAGGATGCCCCCGACCCGAATCAAATTGTGCCCCTAATGGGGTTGCCATCCATTCCAACTGTGACCTCGCGAATTCAATTGTATTATGCACCATACTTCCCACCCAGCATAAATTATATGTAGATCCAAGTCTTTGTCTCTCCCAGTGTTGATTCAACAAGTAGAGTAACTCTAGCACTCTACCAGAAGCATCGACTGGTAGCAATACATTTCCTCCACGGCGCAATGTTGACAAAATATATTCCACCAATTCACCTTCATCCCTCCCCACGGACGGTGGATTAAGAATGCTCTTTTTATTCTCACCTGTAGCAACATATAATTGCCCTAGATCACCACCAGGACCTCCACAAGTCGTGACTAGTACATCGCATGCCGATGCATATTTATACAGATCCGAACTATCTAAATGTTTTTCTTTCGCATGATGATATGTCGGAGCTACAACTACCTCTGTCTCGTCTGCAAGCCGAGTGAGAATGTAATATGCAGCACCAATTGTATGTCCAGCACGATGAGGCGTTATAGATATTGCCGGTTTTCCTGTTGAAGGACAGTTGAGAATGATCGTCTGTGCATACTTTAGAGTTTGAATGGCTCGAGATCTATTCTTACGAGAGTCTGTTCCTGCTTCATTCATATTAGTACTACCATTCGTAGAGCTAATGGAATCTAAAGACGGACTAAACAATTCATCAACATCTTCAAGGGAATAACCTGGATTTCCACCGTCAAGTGCTAAATTTGAATGGTGATCGTACAGGTTCATTTGACCCATCTTTAACAAAGGAAATGTGGCATAGATTGGAACGTCATCATGCATATTCTTAACATCTCCATCATCTCCATATTCGGCATATTTCTGTTTCGCTCTTAAATTCATATACTGTGGTAAACCTCCCAGGGCATGCAGAGATGAATCGGTAATTATGATCGCATCAATGTTTAAGTCCAGTGGTGGTAAGGAGGAAGGACCCGAGGATTCATCACTTCCAACGTTTACAAGGACACGAACTCCGCCATATTCAACCAATGTGGATGATGGTGGGAGAGATATCGAGGATGATGACGGATGATGACCTGTCGAGCCATATATTGGAGTTACCTTTAGCGTTGACATGCTGTTGTAATGTATGTGTAGTATTTGTGTATGTGTGTGTGTGTGTAGTTAATAGGCCACGGAGCACTCGCCACCCTGCTTTGGGTCACTCGTTGGGTCACTCAAATTAGAAAATTTAAAGTATAGTTAGTATTGATCCTATTGTGATCCTAACCAGTACCCAAACCTTGCACTGTCACCGCCGGACCACCAACCACCATTCATTCATCAACAATGAATGAGGAAGAAACGAGAGACGAGGACCTATTTTGTTCTTCTACTTAGTGCTTATTTGCAATTTTATCTCTTCTGTAAAAGAGAATGTTTTCCCAAGACGAAATAAGGCCGAGATCGAGGTCGAGTTCCATCCTGGACCATTTTCCTGATTTTGGACGAAGTTTCTAATAGAGCGAGTCAAATCGAAACATAGACCTATATACCTTATCTATACTTCAGAACACTTACTCGATATATGGATGTTAGTTTTGCCATATATTGCCGATGCTAACACA
>Ga0213868_10000878_pt1 | contig 29283 bp, 18 predicted proteins | sample PICome_9_FD_160087 | JGI IMG/M metagenome (GOLD analysis project Ga0213868, IMG submission 160087) | Coastal seawater microbial communities near Pivers Island, North Carolina, United States - PICO127 | ecosystem: Environmental > Aquatic > Marine > Coastal | place: USA: North Carolina... | reverse complement strand
TTTTTAGCATCGACTCCTTTTTTTAGTATATAATTATGGTGAAATACATGACAAAATAAATGACCGTAGTAAAATTTTAATTCAAGCTTGTCGTTGATTTCTTTTGGAAGATTTTCAAGCCAATTTTTTTCATTTCTTGGAAATGCAATATCTAAAGATATCATTTCTCCAATATTTTTTTTATTTAAAGCTTGATATCTTCCAATTGCACTAGCTGAAACGTATCTGTGAAGCATTGCTTTTTTTCCTTCATAAGAATTACATATGAAGAAGTCACCTTCTTTTTCTTTAAAAAAATCTTTAAAATAAGTCTCAGCTTCGTTTATACCATCGTTGGTCATTTCAATTATCCAATGATGTTCAAATTGATCTCTAAATACCTCCATTTTTTTAGGCAAATGATTTGGCCAAAAATTACTTAAGAATTGCATTAGTTTATCAGAGAATTTTTCTGGAAGAAATTTAACTTTCTCCGCAATAATATCCACTATTCTTTTGAATTCAAAAAGTGACGGTAAAAAGTTAGTTCCTAGCTTTTCAATTACTACAAATGTATCCTTACTGTATTTTTTTGCTGCATCGTAGCAATCTCTATGCATATAGTCACCAAGTCTAGGAAGTTCTTTAAAATTACTAAGAATATCTCTTCTTATTTTCCAAAAATCATCTTGATTGTTAGATCCAACATAAAATACTTTGCTTTTTTTTGGAGCCTTATAAGTATCTAGGCGTAATGCAAATACAGCGATTTTTCCTGCACTTCCAGAGGCAATATGTAATAACCTTTTATCAGCATTAAAACGTGCTGCAGTTTTTTCATCTATTCCTCTAACTATTTCAGAATATTTATCGTCTGAGCCTAACTTTTTAGATTTTAAAATATCTGAACTATTGTAATTATTATTCTCTAAATTAATTAAGATTTCTTCTGGGCTAGATCCTAAATTTATATCTAAATCATTTACTAATTCTAGTTTACCATTTTTATTGACTTTGGCATATAACGCAAATTCTGTATATGCAGGACCTCTATGAACTAAAGATCCACCAGAATTATTACACACTCCTCCTACAATTGAAGCCCCAATTGAAGTTGAACCAATAACAGAATGCGGTTCTTTTTCTAAGGGTTTAAGTATGTTTTCTAAGTCATATAAACTGCTTCCAGGAAGAGCTATAACTTGATTTCCATTGTCAATAATTTGAATGGACTTTATCCTTAGTGTATTTACAACAATAATTGACCTATCGTAACCCTTTCCAAAAGGAGTTGAACCTCCAGTTAAACCAGTATTAGCAGCTTGCATTATTACAATAACGTCATATTCAACACATTTCTGTAAAATTTTCCAAATTTCTAATAGTGTACCTGGCTTAACAACAGCTAATGTTTCTCCCTCTCCATATCTCCAACCTTTACTAAACGGTTCTTTTCCCCATTTGCTAGTTATTACATGTTTATCACCTGTAATTAACTTAAGTTCATTAACAATTTTACTTTTACCTTTCATTGATATCTATAATATTTAAATATTATATTTGCCAAAGTTAAATTTTATTCAAACTCCAATGAAAAAATATATTTATTTATTATTAACTCTATTTATCTTTTACGGATGTTCAAACAATACCTTTACTATAAATGCTGAAACAAATCATGATGAAGATTTAAATGTTTTTTTGGTAAAACTTGGTGAAAGTAATTTGCCCGTTGTTGTTGATTCAACTAAAGTTTTTGAAGGTAAGTTTTCATTCACAGATTCAATTTCTATCCCAGAAATGCATTACGTAGTTTTCGACAAGCAAAGAGAAAATCTTCCTGTAGTTATTGAACCAGGAACAATTAATGTTAAAGTTTATAAAGACAGTTTAAGAACTTCAAGAGTGTTGGGAACTAAATCAAATGATGACTTTAGTACATACAAGCTAAAAACCAAAGATTTTTATATTGAATTAAACAAGGTTCAATCTGAAATGAGAAATGCTAATTTTGCCAGAGATACTCTTCTTTTAAGTGATCTTAACAGTCAATTTGAGTCTTTGAAAGATAAGCTAAGAAAATATGAGGAAAGTTTTATTGTAGAAAATAATGATTCTTACTTATCATCTCTTATCCTTCAAAGAATGCTTATGAACAAAGAGATTGATCTTGAAATAATTGAATCCTATTTTTCCCGATTTACTGATATAATAAAAAGTACAAAATCTTCTTTAGAAATAAAAAATAAAATAGAAGAGATGAAAAAAGATAATGAAACTCCCTCTGTTGGTAGTTTAGCTCCTGACTTTACAGGGCCAGGTTTGTTTGCTGAACCTGTATCTCTAAGTGATGTTAAGTCTAAAGTGATATTATTAGATTTTTGGGCTTCTTGGTGTGCTCCTTGTAGAGTTGAAAACCCTAGTTTGGTTGATTTAAAATCTAAGTATTCTGACAATGAGTTTCAAATTGTAGGAGTCTCTCTTGATAGAGATATGGAATCATGGATTAATGCAATCGAAAATGATAATATTAAGGATTGGGTTCATGTTTCAAATTTAAAATTTTGGGGAGAACCTATTGCTAAACTGTACAAGGTTACTCAAATGCCTACAACATTTGTTTTAGATGAATCTAAAAATATAATTGGTGTTGATGTGAAGGGAGCTGATTTGGACGCAATGATTACTATGCAATTATCTAAATAAACTGTTTTTTTTGTCATAATAAAGTATTAAAAAAGGCATTAGTAATAATAATACTAACCATGTCTGATCTATCATTATGGAGGGTTGAATCAATATTGTAATAATCATTCCTGCTACAGCACCACCTAAGTGTGCTGAGTGCCCTATGTTTCCTGTATTTTTTTTCATACCATAGATTGAATAAAGAATATAACATAAGCCAAAAACATATGATGGCAATGGTATTGGAAAAAATATTAAAGCCAGTTTCATTTCTGGAAATAACAATATAGAGGAATAAACAATTCCTGTAACTGCTCCACTTGCTCCAACAGCAGAATATAAAACTTGATTTTTATGCTGTTTTAATGTGAAAAAATTACCAAAATAAAGGCTCAAAAAGTAGATTATTATGTAATAGAACTCTCCAAGTTTCATTAAAATTGCACCAGAAAAAACCCAAAGAGTAAACAAATTAAAAAATAAGTGACTGTAGTCAGCATGTAAGAATGCCGAAGACCACATTCTGTACTTTTGTCCATTATTAATTGACTGAATTTGAAATTTATATTTGTTAAAAAAAGTTAAATCTTTGAAACCTTTTATAGAAAATATGCAAGTAATGATAATAATTATAAAAAGCATTTTCAAAAGTATGTAAAAAAAAACCCAGAACAAGTTCCGGGTCAGTTTTTATAATAATTTTATCTTACCATTTTTTGACTAGAACTCTTGTGAATTTTCTTAATCTTTTAAAAGTATCCCAATCAACATCCTTATTCATTTTAACTCTTTCTTTCATGTAATTTGGATTGTCAGCTCTAAATTCTTGATCAGATTCTAATAAATCTCTATAAGATTGATATCCGGCAACAAAATAATGTGATCCCTCAGGGTGAACACCACTTTTTATGTTTCCGTGAATTGTTCCTCTATCTTTTCTAGGATACTTTTCATTTAAATTTTTCATTGTATTTCTCATAGTGTTAAGACTAGACCATGAACTTGAATTAAGAATTGTAACTACTTGGAATGGAAACACGGTCTCAGAATTAAAATTTAATACTGTAGTTCCATTTCCTGAACTTCCACCTTCTTTGTAATAACTATTCATTTTACTCCAAAACAACTGGGTTTCTAAATTTGGATTAGTAGTCCACATTTTGTTAAAAGCATCAGCATTTCCTGTAAAAATAACTTGATGTGTTACATCAAACTCAGAGTCTGAAAACAGTACGTTATATAAATATGCTGTTATTCCCTCTGTTTTGTTTGAGGAAAATTGTTTTTCTAATAATGATACTACTGCATCTACGTCAGGACCATCAACTGAAAATGAATAAGCTTGCCAATGAATTCTATCTTGTGAATAACTAGTTATAGCGAATAAAAATAATAAAAGTGTAATAGTAATTTTTTTCATAATGATTTTTTAGATTTCTCTAAATATATAAAACATTCTCATATGAATTTAATTATAATAAAAAAATATGAAAATAAAATATGATAAATTTGTACTAATGAATTTAATAACAAGGTTATTTTTATATCCAATTCTCTTATTTATTTCTTATTTACCATTCTGGTTATTGTACTTTATTTCTGATATAGTTTTTTACTTGTCTTATTACATAATAGGTTTTAGAAAAAAGATTGTTAGAAAAAATATTGAACTATCAAAAGTTGCAAAATCAAAAAAAGATTTAATTAGAATTGAAAAAGAATTTTATAGACATTTTACGGACGTGTTTTTTGAAATGCTAAAATTTTATTCTATATCACCTAAGGAAATGAAAAAAAGATTTTACATAGAAAATCCTGAAATTTTTTATGAACTCGAGAAAAAGAATAAAAGTGTAATGTTTATGACATCTCATTACGGAGGTTTTGAATGGTTTTTGTCCATTAATTATCATGTTCCTCAGCTTCCCTTTGCTGTTTACACTCCCCTGTCTAATAAAAGTTTAGAAGTAGTAATTAAGAAATTTAGGTTAAGACACGGCTCAAAATTAATTTCTAGATATGAAGCCGGATCATATATAAAAAAACAACTTAAAGAAAATAAATTGTTTTTATATGGGATGGCAGCTGATCAATCAGCTCAAATAAGATCTGTAACCTACTGGAAGGAGTTTTTAGGAATTAAGGTTCCTGTTTTCACGGGTTCAGAAAGAATAGCTAAACAACATGATATTCCAGTTGTTTTTGGTAAAGTTGTAAAAGTTAAAAGAGGTCATTATAAGGTAGTAGTTGAACTAATTTCTGAGTTTCCCAAAGATTATGAAGATTATCAGATTACTGATATATACTTAAAGATGCTTGAAAAGCAGATAAGAGAAATACCTGAATATTATTATTGGACACACAACAGGTTCAAACACATGGATAAAGCGCCAAAAGATTAACTAATTATATTCTTAATTAAAATTTCAATTTCTTTTATTAGCTCTAAGGCATTTTCTACACTCTTAGCTTCACTGTAAATTCTAATTATAGGTTCTGTATTTGATTTTCTTAATTGTACCCAACTGTCTTTAAAATCAATTCTTACACCATCAACTAAATCAATTTTTTCATTTTTATATTTCTCAGCGATTTGATTTAAAATATTATCAACATTTAATGATGCAGAAAGATTTATCTTTTCTTTAATCATAAAGTATTTAGGATATGTTTCAAGTAACTTACTAGCAACTAACCCACGCTCAACATATAAAGATAAAAACAATCCAATTCCAACTATGGAATCTCTACCATAATGGCTTTCAGGATAAATTACTCCTCCATTACCTTCTCCTCCAATTATAGCATTACATTCTTTCATTTTATCTACAACATTTACTTCACCAACCGCACTATAAAAATGAGATTGATTGTGTTTTTTAGAAATGTCATTTAAGGCTCTTGAGGAAGATAAATTAGATACAGTTGAACCAGGTGTTTTGGAAAGTACATAGTCTGCACAAGCAACAAGTGTGTTTTCTTCTCCAAATAATTCACCATCTTCACATACAAATACTAACCTGTCAACATCAGGATCTACAGCGATACCCAAATCAGCATTACATTCAACAACCATTTTAGATAATTCTGTCAGATTTTTTTTTAAAGGTTCCGGATTATGGGGAAAATCTCCATTGGGTTCACAATAAAGTTTAATTACTTCGATGTTTAATTCTTTTAAAAAATCAGGAACAATTATTCCCCCTGTAGAATTTACAGCATCTACTACTACTTTTATTTTTTTTGCTTTAATTTTTTCTACATCAACTAAACTCAAATCCAAGACAGAGTCAATATGTTTTTTCATAGAATCATAAGATTTAATAACCTTACCCAATTCATGAACATTTGAAAAAATAAAATTTTTTGATTCTGAAATTTTAATAATTTTTTCTCCTTCATCAGAATTTAAAAACTCTCCATTTTCATCCAATAATTTTAATGCATTCCATTCTGTTGGATTATGACTTGCAGTAATAATTATTCCTCCTTCAGCATCGTGTTCCTTTACCATTAGTTCAACTGTAGGAGTTGTTGACAAGTCTAAATCAATTACATTAATCCCTAATGATATTAGCGAGTTTTGAACAAAGTTTTGAATCATTTGCCCAGATATTCTTGCATCTCTACCAATAACTACTGTTGGTTTTTTGTCAGGGTTTCTATTTATAATCCATTGTCCATATGCACAACCAAAGTTTACCGCATCTATAGGAGTAAGATTATCTCCAAATTTACCTCCAATTGTGCCTCTTATACCTGAAATTGATTTAATTAATGTCATAATTCAAAGATACAATTAGATTAATATTTTATATTAATTTTATATAAAAACATTTTTAACTATGTTAAAAAATTACCTTTTCTATTTTTCAGTTGTAATTCTATTAATTTCTTGTGAAAACAAAACATATAAAAACGGAATGGTTGTTTCCGCCAAACATGAAGCTTCAAAAGTAGGTATTGATATACTTAAAAAAGGTGGAAATGCATTTGATGCTATGATAGCTACAGATTTAGCTTTGGCTGTCGTTTATCCAAATGCAGGTAATCTTGGTGGTGGAGGTTTTATGGTTTACAGATTGTCAGATGGAAAAAACGGAACTCTTGATTTTAGAGAGAAAGCACCAATTAATTCTAAAGTAGATATGTATTTAAATAATGACAATGAAGTAATAAAAGGATTAAGTCAGAACGGTGCTTTAGCAGTTGGAGTTCCCGGCACTATTGCAGGATTATTTGAGATTCACGATAAATTTGGAACTATACCAATTAATGAATTGTTTCAACCGGCCATAGATTTAGCTAATAATGGATATAGATTAACTAAAAAACAAGTAAATACTATAAATAATTATAAAGAATTAATATTAAAATTAAATGATTCTATAGAGTTGTTTAATAAGACATTTAAAAAAAATGATTTATTTATAAATAAAGCTTTGGCTAAAACTCTAACAACAATCTCTAAAAATGGTGTTGATGAGTTTTATAAAGGAGAAATAGCTAATACGCTTTCTTCATATATAATTGAAAAAGGTGGGATTATAACTAAAGAAGACTTTGCTTTATACAAACCAGTTTGGAGAGAATCTTTAGAGCTTAAATATAAGAATCTCAATATAATTACAATGGGTCCACCCTCAAGCGGAGGGATTGTTTTAGGACAAATTTTACAAATGATAGAAAATTATAATTTAAATGAGCTAGGACATAACAGTGAACAATATATCCAATTATTGGTTGAGGCAGAAAAATTATCTTTTGCCGATAGAAGCAAATACTTGGGTGATCCTGATTTTAATTATATTCCAACTAAGGAATTATTAAATAAGGACTATTTAAAATCAAGATTTAAATCTTTTAGTTTTAATAATGCTCAGCCATCAAAGAGCATTAGCCCTGGTGAATTATTAATTAATGAAAGTAATGAAACCACGCATTATTCAATTGTAGATAACTTTGGAAATGCAGTTTCAGTTACTACAACTTTAAACGGTAATTATGGATCAAAATTGATATCATCTGAACTTGGATTTTTTTTAAATAATGAAATGGATGACTTTTCTATTAAACCAGGATCTCCCAACATGTATGGTTTGATTGGTGGTAAAACTAATTCAATTGAACCTGAAAAGCGTATGCTGAGTTCTATGACACCATCAATTGTTGAATTAAATGGAAAGCTTTCAATGGTATTAGGAAGTCCTGGAGGTCCAACAATTATAACTTCAGTGTTACAAACATTATTAAACTTTTATGAATTTGAATATGATATGCAAGAATCTGTAGATGCTTCAAGGTTTCATCACACTTGGCTTCCAGATAAAATATTTTATGAAAAAAATACTTTTTCAAAAATGGTTAAAGATAACTTGTTAAATAAAGGATACACATTAAACCCTAATTATTCTACTATTGGTCGTGTTGATGCTATTCATATTGATGAAAATAAAATATTTTATGGTGGAGAGGATAAAAGAGGTGATGATAAAAGTATTGGATATTAAATAAAACTTCTTCTTAAAATTATATATATTATCGTAATTTGCAACCTTGATTTTTTAAATGAGCAATAACATTTTAGTTCAGGGCGCTAGGGTACATAACTTAAAGAATATTGATGTAAATATTCCAAGAAATAAATTTGTTGTTATTACTGGCATTTCAGGAAGTGGTAAATCCTCTCTGGCATTTGATACTATATACGCAGAAGGGCAAAGAAGATATATTGAAACTTTTTCAGCTTATGCAAGACAGTTTATAGGAGGATTAGAACGACCTGACGTTGATAAAATTGATGGACTTTCTCCAGTAATTGCAATTGAACAAAAAACAACATCAAAAAATCCTAGATCAACTGTTGGAACAATAACTGAAATATATGACTATTTAAGATTGTTTTATTCCAGAGTTGCAGATGCATACAGTTATAATTCAAATGAAAAAATGATCAGTTACACTGATGATGAAATCATCGATCTGGTATTTAATAATTTCAAAGACAAAAAAATCACAATCCTATCCCCTATTGTTCAATCAAGAAAAGGTCATTACAGAGAACTTTTTTCTTCCATTCAAAAACAAGGTTTTTTGAAAGCTAGAATAGACGGCGTTATTACTGATTTAAAACCAAATTTGAAATTAGATAGGTATAAAATACATGATATAGAAATTGTAATTGATAGAATTATTTTAAAGAACAATGAAACTTCTAAAAAAAGATTAAAGGATAGTTTAATTACCGCAATGTATCATGGAAATAATTCATTGTTAATTGTTAATGAAGAAGATAATTCTAATACATACTACAGCAGAAGTTTAATATGTCCATCATCAGGAATATCTTATGAAAAGCCTGAACCAAATTCATTCTCATTTAACTCTCCCAAAGGGATGTGCAAAAAATGCAACGGCTTAGGAAAACTAAATAAAGTAAACATTGATTTAGTTCTTCCTGATAAAAACATTTCTATCCATAGTGGCGGACTTGTGCCTTTGGGGAATTATAAAAGTAGCTGGATTTTTAAACAAATTGAAACAATTTCTCAACGATATAAATTTAGTATTAAAGATCCTATTAGTAAGATACCGAAAAAAGCAATGGATATAATCTTGTTCGGTGGAAACGAATCATTTTCGGTTGAGTCAAAATCATTAGGTTTAACAAGAAAATACGAAATAGATTTTGAAGGAGTTATTCCATTTATTGAAAATCAAGCTAATGAAATTTACAGTGCAAGAATCAAGAGATGGGCAAACGGATTTATGGATAATGTTATATGTGAAAATTGCAATGGTTCCAGATTAAATAAAGAATCAAGTTATTTTTTTATAAATAATAAAAATATTCATGATTTAAGTAGTCTTGATATAATAGATTTAAAAAATTGGTTTTCCTCAGTTGAGTCAAAACTTAGTGATAGAAATAAAATAGTTGGATCAGAAATAATTAAAGAAATAAATAAACGTTTAGATTTTTTATTAAACGTAGGTTTAGATTATCTTTCATTAAATAGGCCTACCAAATCACTTTCAGGAGGAGAATCTCAAAGAATCAGATTAGCTACTCAAATAGGATCTCAATTAGTTGGTGTTTTATATATATTGGATGAACCAAGCATTGGACTCCATCAAAGAGATAATTCAAAGCTTATTGAATCTCTTAAAAAATTAAGAGATTTAGGAAACACTATTATTGTTGTTGAGCATGACAAGGAAATCATGGAAAAATCTGACTGTATCATTGATGTTGGTCCATTTGCTGGGAAAAATGGTGGTGAAATAATTTTTAATGGAACTTATAAAGAAATTTTAAATACTAATACTATAACCTCTCAGTTTTTAAAAAATATTAAAAGTATTCCGGTTCCTAAATTAAGAAGAATATCAAAACACAAGTTAAGTATTGAAGGTTGTACAGGAAATAATTTAAAAAATATAAGTGTTGATTTTCCACTTGGTTTGATGATTGGTGTTACTGGTGTTTCAGGAAGTGGAAAATCTACTTTAATTAATGAAACTTTATATCCAATATTAAATAATCATTTTTTTAACGGAGTTAAAGAACCTCTCCCCTATAAAAAGATTAATGGTTTGAAACATATTGATAAGGTTATAGAAATTAATCAATCTCCAATAGGAAGAACCCCAAGAAGTAATCCTGCAACATACACTGGAGTTTACAGTGATATTAGATCTTTGTTTTGTATGACACAAGAATCTCTTATTAGAGGTTACAAACCTGGAAGATTTAGCTTTAATGTAGTGGGAGGAAGATGTGAAACATGTCAAGGTGGAGGATTGAGAAAAATAGAAATGAATTTCCTTCCTGATGTTTATATTAACTGTGATGATTGTCAAGGTAAGAGATTTAACAGGGAAACTTTAGAAATTAGATATAAGGGTAAATCTATAGCTGATATATTAAGCATGACTATTAATGAGAGTTGTGATTTTTTTGAAAATTTCCCAAAAATTTTAAGAAAATTAAAAACTTTAAAAGAAGTAGGTTTAGGTTATGTTACTTTAGGTCAACAATCAACAACATTATCTGGAGGAGAAGCGCAAAGAATAAAGTTAGCTTCAGAATTATCAAAAAAGGATACAGGAAATACCATTTATATATTGGACGAACCTACAACAGGTCTACATTTTCAGGATATAAAGGTTTTACTTGAAATGATTAATAAACTTGTAAATAAAGGAAATACTGTAATAATTATAGAACATAATATGGATGTCATAAAAACAGTTGATCATATTATTGAAATTGGACCTAGTGGAGGTAAATTAGGAGGACAAGTTATTTTTAGTGGTAAACCTGAGGAATTAATTAAAATAGACAATAGTCCTACAGCTGTGTATTTAAAAAAAGAACTAACTTAGTTTAATGCATAGTAAAAATTTGAAAGGATGGAATGAGGTTAAAACAAATGATTCCTGGTCTGTTTTTAAAATCATGGGTGAGTTTGTTGATGGATTTGAGAAACTTAGTAAGATAGGCCCCTGTGTTTCTATATTTGGTTCTGCAAGAACAAAATCAGATCATCCACATTACATATTAACAACTGATATTGCTGAAAAAATAGTCGATTTAGGATTTGGAATAATTAGTGGTGGTGGTCCAGGAATAATGGAAGCCGCTAATAAGGGAGCAAAAAAAGCTTTAGGCCCCTCAGTTGGATTAAGTATTGAGCTTCCGTTTGAACAGACTGAAAACCCATATATTGATGATGATAAGTCATTACACTTTGATTATTTTTTCGTTAGAAAAGTAATGTTCATGAAATATGCTCAAGCTTTTGTTGTTATGCCTGGGGGATTTGGAACATTAGACGAACTTTTCGAAGCTCTTACATTAATCCAAACAAAAAAAGCTGAAATATTTCCTATTATTTTAGTTGGAAAATCTTTTTGGAAGGGTTGTATTGATTGGATCAAGCAGCAGTTATTATCAAACCATAATTATGTTTCAGATATTGATTTAAATCTCATATCAATTGTTGATTCACCAGATGAAGTTATTGACATACTAACTAAGTTTTACGACAAAAAAGGGTTTAATCCAAACTTCTAATATTTTTAATTGTTCTTATGAGAAAATGTTTTTCATTACTTTTTCTTTTTTTTATAAGTAATGTTTTATCTCAAGAAAACGAATATTTTATTGATGCAAAGTTTAATGCTGATAATAGAACAATTGAGATTTATCAAACTATAGATTTCACTAATACAACCTCAAACAATTTAAATTACATTATTTTAAATGATTGGGCTCATTCCTATTCCAATCCTTCAACTCCTCTTGGGAAACGGCTTTCAGAAGATTTCACTCTTAACTTTCAAAGATCCACTAAAAACCAAAGAGGTCTAACTACTATATATAGTATGCAGTCTAAAAGTACTATTCTTAGTTATAATAGGTTGGAAGATAATGTAGATTTAATTAAAGTAAACCTAGCCAATGTTTTAAAACCAAATGAAAAAATTACAATAACTATAGACTACAAAATAAAAATTCCCATAAGTGATTTTACAGGATATGGAATTGATAAAAATGGTAATATAAATCTTTCTGAATGGTTTATAACGTTGGCTAAAATAATTGATGATAATTGGTTAATAGAAAGTAATTTAGATTTAAATGATATTTCATTAGACCCTTCATTTTATAAATTTAAAATTACTTTTCCCTCAAAATTTGAATTAATTTCAGATTTTGAAATTGATACTATTAATAATAGTGACACATATAATATTCTAACATCTAAAAAGGAAAAGAGAATTTATAATCCAATAATAATTTCTAAAAACAGATACTTTGAAATATTTAAAATTAATAATAATACCGTAATTACAGATATTGATAATATTTCAAACAAAAAAACAGACTCATTAATTTTTAAAGTGATTAGTTATGTTGATAAAAAAACAGGAAACAAGATATTATCTAGGCCTAGTGCGAAAGACTCAGTAAACTTTAAGTTTATTTTGAATAAGACTATCAATTATGTTGAAAGCAAACTTGGCAGCTATCCTATTAATAATATAGTTCTTTCTAAGTTCGATCAAAATAAAGACCCTATATATGGTTTAAATAATATTCCTGAATTCTTAAATCCATTTGAAAGATCATTTATTCAAGAATTTTCGGTTTTAAAACGCATTATTTCTGTTTATTTAAATAATTTATATCCAATTCATAAACGAAAAAATTATTGGCAAATAAAAGGAATTGAAGTTTTTCTTTTAATCGATTACATTGAAAATTATTATCCAGAATTAAATTTAATTGGAAAATTCTCAAAGCTATCTATTATTAAAAACAGAGAATATTCGAAATTTAAATTTAATGACCAGTATAGGTTGTTTGATAATATTATATCTAGTAGAAATATTTCTCAGTCGATTGACTATCCCTTAGATTCTTTAACGATGATAAATCATAAAGTAATTAACCCTTATAAATCCGGGCTTGCTTTAAAAATGCTTGATGATTATTTAGGAAATAAAAATGTAATGAAAAGTATTTATGAATTTTCAATAAATAATAAACTTATTTCTAGTAACAGAACTTTTATAGATCTACTTTACGATAATAATAAGGGAAAGATTTCTTGGTTCAAAGATTACCTTAATTATAACAATAGTATTGACTTTTCAATTAAAAAAGTTGGATCTAAAGAAAATAATCACAAGTTTTTAATTAAAAATAATTCACTAATCAGTCTTCCGTTAAAAATAACTTTAAAAGATCAAAATAATAAAACTGAAAATAAATGGCTTAATAAGTTTAAAAATGATACAATTTTAAATGTTAATTCTAATAGTAAAATAATTATAAATTCTGAAAAATATTTTTCAGAGTTTAACTTTTCTAATAATTATTCATCAACTTCAAAAATGAAGAAAAAAACAAAATTCGTACTGTTTAGGGATTTTGATAATAATTTGAATAATCAAGTATACTACATACCTATTTTTGATTATAATCTTTACGATGGTCTAATGCCTGGTGTTTCTTTTTCAAATTCAACCCCAATTAAACGTCCATTTACCTACAAGATAGAACCTAGTTACTCAACTAAACAAAAAGAGTTTTTAGGAAATATGAATTTAAAATATACTGATTATAATACAAATAAAAATAATAGTTTATATAGTATAAATTATTTTCTGGGTGCTTCAACATTTCATTACAAAGATGATCTGTCTTACAACACTTTTTTCCCCTCTGTTGTATTAGCATTCAGAGATAAGGATTTAAGGTCAAATTACAGACAGATTTTAAGTATGAGATACATAAGTGTTTTTAGAGAAGAAAACTCTAATTCTGTTGAATATCCTAACTATAATATTTTAAATTTTAAATACATAACTGCTAATTCGAGTGTTGAAAAAGCATTTAATTTTAAAACAGATATTCAAATTAATAAGGATTTTATAAAAAGTTCGGTAACATTTAATTTTAGAAATTACTATAAAACAAACAGGCAGTATAACGTGAGATTTTTTGCGGGAAAGTTTTTAAAAAATAATACTAAAGATGATTATTTTAGTTTTTCTTCATTTAGAGCTAGAGATTATTTGTTTAGCACTAATTTACTTGGTAGATCTGAAAACTCTGGATTTTATAGCCAGCAATATATTGGATCTGAGGGTGGATTTAAATCTAAAATTAATTATGAATATGCCAATGATTTTATAATATCTTTAAATTCTGGCATAACTGTATGGCAATGGATTGAAGGATATTCGGGAATTGCTGCTATTAAAAATCTTAACGAAGATTTGATTTTTCAATATGAATCAGGTATTAGATTAAATCTTTTTACTGATTATTTTGAATTATATTTTCCTGTTTATTCATCTTTAGGAAATGAGTTAAACCAAACAAACTATTTAACTAAAATAAGATTTAAAATTTCCCTCGATCCTGACACATTATCAAGTTTATTCACAAGAAGATGGTTTTGATAAACAAATAGGAATCAACATCTTTTTTTTTTAAATTTGCGAACCTAAATTTCTCAATGGAAAACAACATTGATCTTAACAAAGAAATTTCATTTGAAACTTTTAAAAAACAAGTTTTAGAAGATTATACCATAATTGTTACAAGTAGAGAAGCTAGTTTACTTGGGAGAAGAGAGGTCTTGAGTGGAAAAGCAAAATTTGGTATTTTTGGAGATGGAAAAGAGTTGCCTCAAATTGCCCTTGCAAAAGTTTTTCAAAAAGGAGATTTTAGATCAGGTTATTATCGAGATCAAACCTTCATGATGGCCATTGATGAATTAACAGTTAAACAAATTTTTTCAGGTTTATATGCAAATACTGATATTAATGAAGAACCCATGTCAGCTGGACGCCAAATGGGTGCTCATTTTAATACTCCTCTTTTAAACAATGATGGATCTTGGAAAAAATCCATTCAACTTAAAAATTCTAGCTCTGATATTTCATGTACAGGTTCTCAAATGCCAAGATTACTTGGACTAGCACAAGCTTCTAAATTATACAGGAATTTAGATTTCAATAATTCTAAAAACTTTACTAATAACGGAAATGAAATTGCTTGGGGAACAATTGGTAACGCAAGTACTAGTGAAGGTGTATTTTTTGAGGTTTTAAATGCAGCGGGAGTTCATCAAGTTCCTATGGTAATAAGTATTTGGGATGATAATTATGGAATTTCGGTAGAAAATAAAGATCAAACTATCAAAGAAGATATTTCTGAAGCTCTCTCTGGTTTCAAAAGAACTTCTTTGAAAAAAGGTTTTGAAATACTAACTGTGAATGGCTGGAGCTATCCTGACTTAATTAATACTTATCAAAAGGCTAGTGATATAGCAAGGGTTGAACATGTCCCTGTAATAGTTCATGTAAAAGAATTAACACAACCAATTGGTCATTCATCCTCAGGTTCACACGAAAGATATAAATCAAAAGAAAGATTAGAATGGGAAAAACTTAATGATTGTAATGTTAAAATGAGACAATGGATTATTGATAATGGCATTTCAAATGAAGAGGAGTTAATATCAATAGAGTCTAAATGCAAGGATAATGTTCGAATTTTTAAGAGAGAAGCATGGGAAACATATATAACACCAATTCTAAAAACTAGAGAAGATTACATTAAATTATTAGATACTTTATCAAGAAAACATACGGATTATAATTTAAATTTATTTAAATCGGAACTTTCGAAAATAAAGGAACCAAATAAAAAAGATATACTATCTAATGCAAGAAAAGTTATACGTATTTTAATAAATGAAAATTCTAATGAGATAGATTCTCTTAAAAACTGGATTATTAGTTTTTCGAACAAACAAAAGAAAATATACAACTCAAAACTTTACAATGAGTACGACACTAACTATAAAAGTGTTAAAAAAATAGAACCAATTTACAATTCTGAATCAAAGAAAGTAGATGGTAGAATCATAATTAGAAATAATTTTGACAGTTTATTATCTAAACATGATAATTTAATAATTTTTGGAGAAGATTCCGGAAAAATTGGTGATGTTAACCAGGGTTTAGAAGGATTACAAGATATTCATGGTGATGAAAGAGTTTCTGATAGAGGAATAAGAGAAGCATCTATAATTGGAGAAGGTATTGGCTTAGCTTTAAGAGGCTTTAGACCAATTGCTGAAATTCAATATTTAGATTATTTATTGTATGCTTTACAAATCTTAAGCGATGATTTAGCTACTCTTCATTACAGAACTTTTGGTAGGCAAATCGCCCCTTTAATTATTAGAACAAGAGGACATAGATTAGAAGGAATATGGCATTCAGGTTCTCCTATGGGTGCACTATTGTCTACATTAAGAGGAATTAACATACTGGTGCCTAGAAATATGGTACAGGCTAGCGGAATGTATAATTCTTTGCTAAAATGTCAAGAACCAGCCGTAATCATTGAATCTTTAAATGGATATCGTTTAAAAGAAAAACAACCAGATAATTTATCTGAATTTACAATTTTAATTGGTGAGTCTGAAAAAATTAAAAACGGTGATCAAATCACTATAGTTTCATATGGCTCTACTCTTAGATTAGTTGAAAAAGCAGCTATTGAACTTGAAGATTTAGGGGTTAGTTGTGAAATTATTGATGTTCAATGTTTAATTCCATTTGATAATTCCAATTTAATTATTGAAAGTTTAAAGAAAACCAATAAATTATTAATCGTAGATGAAGACCTGCCTGGTGGCGCTTCCTCATATATTTTACAAAAGGTTATTCAAGAACGTGATGGGTTTCAATATTTAGATTCTAGTCCGTTAACATTAACTTCAAAAGCGCATAGACCAGCTTATGGCACTGATGGCGATTACTTTTCAAAACCATCAATAGATGATATTATTGAAACAGCTTACAGTATAATGAATGAGTATGATCCAAATAATTATCCTGAGCTTATTTAGCTCATTATTTGAATTATCAATTGATTAAGAATGTTTTGTTGTGAATTATTACTTACACCATATCCTTTAGATTTTAAATCAATATTTTTTATTAAAGTAATTATTGAAGATATTTTTTTCATCGGATAAATTTTAGCTGCTTTATGATAATCCTTTGCAAAAAACTTATTAATTCCAAGTGTTGAAGCTACATTTATATCAGATTTGTTATTTAAACTGTGAAATTGAAATATTTGGATAAAGTAATTGAATAATGAACTTAATACCAATTGAGTCGGATATGCTTTGATATTACTAGAAAAATAATTACCAATTACTAATGCTTTACTTAAGTTCCCTGAACCAATTGCGTTTCGTAACTCAAATATGTTAAAATCTTTACTAATTCCAATATTTTTTTCAATTAGCTTTGGATCGATATAATTATTTTCGGGCTTTAGTAACTTTAATTTATTGAGTTGATTATTAATCATTTTTAAATCACCTCCTAAAAATTCAACAAGCATTTGATTTGCTTTTAAATCGATTGTATAATTATCCTCTTTTAATTTATTAAGAATCCAAGTTGAAACCTGATTTTCATAAGGTTTTTTAGAATTTAAAATCAAACCAAATTTTTGAATTGCTTTATAAATTTTTTTTCTTTTGTCTAAAGTTTTGTATTTGTAATTAATTACTAAAACAGTAGAATGCATTGGATTCAATAAGTAATTTATTAAACCGTCAATTTTTGATGACAAATCTTGAGCCTCTTTGATTATTACTAATTGAAATTTAGACATCAAAGGGAATCTTTTGCAAACAGAAATAATTTCTTCCGCAGTTGTGTCTATACCGTAAAGTATTGTTTGATTAAAACTTTTTTCTTCTTGACTTAAGACTTTGTTTTCTAATAAATCACTAATTAAATCAATGTAATATGTTTCTTCGCCCATTAAAAAATAAACAGGACTATAAACTTTGTTATTAATTTTCGAAATAATACTATTAATTTCTTGTAAATTCATTTTTTAAACATGATAAAATTAAATTTTCCAGACTTTGAATTTAAGTTAAAAAAAATTGATAGTAAAACTTTTATTTTTGATTTTTTAAGAAAAAAATATTTTCTTCTAACACCAGAAGAGTGGGTTAGACAGCACGTTTTAAACTTTCTGGTTTTAAAAAAAATTCCAGTAACACATATTGCTGTAGAAAAAAAAATCATTTTTAATAATTTAAACAAAAGGTTTGATGTTGTGATATACAATAATATTGGGAATGTAATAATGCTTATAGAATGTAAATCACCCTCTGTAGAGTTAACTCAAAATGTATTTGATCAAATTTCAATTTACAACATGAAATTAAATTCTAAATATTGTATGGTAACAAATGGGTTAGATCATTTATATTTTAAAATAGATCAATTATCAAAAAAATTTATTTTTGTAAAAGATTTTCCGATTTAATGAAAATAGCTATTGTAATACTTAACTTTAACGGTTTAAAACATTTAAAAGAATTTCTTCCTAGTGTTGTTCAGTATTCTGATGAAAATCCTATTTACATAATAGATAATAATTCTACAGACAACTCTGTTAAATTTTTAAAAGTAACTTATCCTAAAATAAAATTAGTTATAAATTCTAAAAATTATGGGTATGCTAAGGGTTATAATGAAGGTTTAAAAAAAGTTAAAGAAGAAGTTTATTGTTTATTAAATAATGATGTTCAAGTAACGAAAGATTGGTTAAAGCCAATTAAAGAAGAATTTACTAATAATAAATTTGTTGTAATTGCTCAACCTAAAATTTTAGATTATAAGGATAAAAGTAAATTCGAGCATGCAGGTGCTGCAGGAGGATTTATTGATTATTTTGGATATCCCTATTGCAGGGGGAGAATATTAAACACAGTAGAAATAGATCATGGTCAATATGATCAGGATATTGATATTTTTTGGGCATCAGGCGCATGTTTTTTTATTAGAAAAGAAACCTTTCAGTTAATTAATGGTTTTGATGAAAATTTCATTAATCATATGGAAGAAATTGATTTATGTTGGAGACTGTCAAATTTATATCCAAATCTTCAAAAACGTTTTTTATTTAATAGTGTTGTATATCATTTAGGTGGAGGTTCATTAAATTATAATAATCCAAAAAAACTCTTCTATAATATTAGAAATCAAAGATGGATGCTAATTAAAAACATGAATCTTTTTAAATGGTTTTCCCCTACCCTCTACATGATACAAATTGTTAATATTTTTTTAGCTTTTTATTATTTATTTACAAAAGGCTTACAGTATTTTAAGGAAGTTTTATATGCAATAAGTCAAAATTCTATAAAAATCAATGATTCTAAAGTTAATATTTTGAATAAATATCTTAAATCCAGAACAAAAACATCTAAACCCAAACACTTTATAATAAAATCAGTTCTAATTCAGTATTTTTTGAGAGGAAGGAAAAAATTTTCAGATTTAACTTAACTTTAATTTTTTGTCTAAGTTTTTTATTTAAATTTGATAATAAATATATACGATATGAAAAAAATAATTTTAACTATTTTAACCGCTTTAGTTTTGTTTCCCTCCTGTATTTCTAAAAAAGATTATGCTGCTTTAGAAGCTACTAACAAACAAAATAAAGATTTACTTAATACAGCTACTATTAAATTAAATGCCTGTATTGAAGATAAAACAAACTCAGAAGCAAGTTTAAAAACTTTAAAAGATCAAGTTGCTTTCTTGAAAGCTAATAATCAAGATCTTATAAATAATATGGGTAATTTAACTACTCTTTCTCAAAAAGGTGCTGAGAATCTTGAAAAATCTTTAGAAAGTATGAAGGAAAAAGATTTAACAATAAATACTATGAGAGATGCAGTTACTAGAAGGGATTCTGTGACATTAGCATTAGTAACTAGTTTAAAAGGAACCTTTATCGATATAAACGACAAAGACATTGAGGTTAATGTTGAAAAGGGTGTTGTCTTTATTTCTATTTCTGACAAATTATTATTTAACAGTGGAAGTTATGTAGTTTCTGAAAGAGCAAAAGAAGTACTTGGAAAGGTTGCTAAAGTAGTTTTAGATAAGCCTGAAATTGAATTTTTAGTTGAAGGTCACACTGATGACCAGTCAATTCAAAATGAAGTATTATTGGATAACTGGGATTTGAGTGTTAAAAGAGCAACATCAGTTGTTAGAGTTTTACAAAATGATTTTGGAGTTCAACCTGAAAGGATGACTGCAGCGGGTAGAAGTTACTATGTTCCTGTTGCCGTTAACGATACTGCAGAAAATAGATCAAAGAACAGAAGAACTAGAATAGTTGTTCTTCCTAAATTAGATCAATTTTATGATTTAATAGAACAAGGAATGAAAGCTGTTGGTGCAAACTAAGAACTAAGCTTTAAATATTTTTATAAAAAAGCATGTCTTTTATGACATGCTTTTTTTTTGAATATTATCTTTGAATACCAATTTAATAGTCGACATTTGCATCCTAAATTTAGTAAGTGAATAATTTTAAAAATCTAGGAATTGAACAAAAGCTTATTGATTCGATTTTAGAATTAGGATTTGAAAATCCTACACCTGTTCAAGAAAAAGCAATTCCATTAGTTTTAAATGATCGTTCTGATTTAATCGCATTAGCTCAAACTGGGACTGGAAAAACTGCAGCATTTGGTCTTCCTAGTATTCAACAGATAGATTTAAAAAATAAAAATATTCAAACAATAGTTCTCTGTCCTACTAGAGAATTATGTATCCAAATTTCTAAAGATTTAATTTCATATTCTAAATTTTTAAAAGCTATTAAAATAACTCCTGTTTATGGAGGGGCTAGTATTGAAAACCAAATAAAAGCTATTAGGAAAGGAACTCATATAATTGTTGGAACACCTGGAAGAACAAAAGATTTAATAAAAAGAAAAGTTTTAAATTTTAAATCAGTTAACAGGGTTATTTTAGATGAAGCTGATGAGATGTTAAGTATGGGGTTTAAAGATGATTTAGACTTTATCTTAGATACAACATCAGAAAATAGACAAACTTTATTGTTTTCTGCAACAATGTCTAAAGAAGTTCGTAGTATCTCAAAAAGATTTATGAACGATGCAAATGAAATTACTGTAGAAAAATTAAATTCTGGATCTAAAAATGTAGAGCATCATATATATAATGTTAGCTCTAGAGATAAGTATGCAACGTTAAAAAGAATTTCAGATTTTAACCCTGAAATTTATGGAATTGTATTTTGTAGAACAAGACGAGAAACTAAAGATATAGCAAGTAAATTTATTAACGATGGATATAGTGCTGATGCTATTCATGGCGATTTAAGTCAATCTCAGAGAGACGACGTAATGTCAAGGTTTAGAGATAAGACCATACAAATGCTCATAGCCACTGATGTTGCAGCTAGAGGTTTAGATGTTAATAGCTTAACTCATGTCATTAATTATTCTCTTCCCGACGATCCTGAAGTTTATACACACCGTAGTGGAAGAACTGGAAGAGCTGGTAATAAGGGTATTTCTGTAGTTATTTCCAATTCTAGAGAGTCAAGAAAAATAAAATCTATTGAAAATAAATCTCAGATTAAATTTATAAAAATGGACGTTCCGTCTGGAAAAGATATATGTTCTAAACAGCTTTTTAAATTAATCGAAAAAATTGAGAAAGTTAAAGTAGATGAAAAACAAATTTCTCCATTTCTTCCTGATATTTATGAAAAATTAAATTGGCTTAGTCGTGAAGACCTAATTAAACATTTTGTTTCTGCTGAATTTAATAGATTTTTAGATTATTATAAGAAAAGTCGAGATATTAAAAGTGATAACAATAGCGATAGAAGTTCTAATAATTCTGATAGATCGAGAAGACGTTCTAAAGATTTCGAAAACCTTTCTGTTAATGTAGGAAGAAAACAAGGTATTACTCCGATAGAATTAATCTCTTTAGTTAACAGAATTACTAAATCGAATGAAATTGAAATTGGTAGTATAGATATTAGACAATCTTATACAATTTTCGAAATTGATAAAAGTATTACTAAATCTCTGATAAAATCTAGTTCAAAATTAGATCACAATGGAGTAGATTTAAAGGTTACTGTTTCTAAAGAAAAAATCGAGAAAAAATATAATAGAGAGAAAAGCCAAAGAAGATCGAAACCTAAAAGAGATTTTAATAATAAATCTAGATCTAAATCTAGAAATAGATCTGACAGGAGAGGTAGAAGAAAATTTAGAGATTAATCTACTTTTTGATATTTAGCAAATTTTAATAATATTTTTTTTAAACCGCTTGTTTCAAACTTAACTTCAGCTTTTTTGTCTCCACCAGCTCCCTCTGTAATTATTACTGTTCCTTTTCCAAATCGATTATGAATTATTGAATCACCAGTATTTATATCTACGTAATCAGAGGGTCCACTTGTTGAATAATTTGTTTTTGTTATTTTTTTTAAAGAAATTTTTCTTTCAGGTTTTTTAAATCTTATTTTTGATTCTGTATTTTTTTTAAAATTTACTTTAGAATTTATTATATTATTTAAGTTGATAAATTGTGGATCAATTTCATTTATAAATCTACTAGGTTCACAATCAATTAATTTGCCCCATCTATACCTTGTTTTTGAATGAGATAATATTATTCTTTTTTTTGCTCTAGTTAGAGCTACATAGAATAACCTTCTTTCTTCTTCTAAATCAGATCTTGTTGTAGAGCTCATAGCTGAAGGAAATAAGTCTTCTTCTAAACCAACTATGTAAACATTAGAAAACTCCAAACCTTTAGCTAAATGAATTGTCATTAGCGAAACTTTTGGCTTCGATTTCTCAATATCTTTATCCAAGTCTGAAATTAAAGCAACATCTTCAAGAAATTCACTTAATGAGTTTTTCGAATCAACAATTTCTTTTTGACCATCTATAAAATCTTGAACTGCATTTATCAATTCTTCAATATTTTCAATTCTACTTATCGATTCTGGTGTTCCTTCATTTTTAAGTAAATTAATAACGCCTATTCTATTTAAAACTTCATTTAAAATTTCTAATGCATCAAGATTCTCATTATTAATTTGAAAGCTTTTAATCATACATAAAAAATCAAATAACTTTTGTTTTGTTCCATTATTAATAGGAATATCAGAGTTATTAATATCATCAATTACATCAAAAATTGTAAGATTATTTTCGTTTGAAAATATTTGAATTTTTTCTAGGGTAGTTTGTCCAATTCCTCTTGGGGGGTAATTTATTATTCTTTTTAAACTTTCTTCGTCACTTGGATTAACAATTAATCTTAAATATGCTAAAACATCTTTTATTTCTTTTCTTTGATAAAATGACAATCCTCCGAAGATTTGAAAAGGAATGTTTTTTCTTCTAAGAGCATCTTCTATTGACCTAGACTGAGCATTAGTTCTATACAAGACAGCAAATTCATCGTTTCTTAATTGTTGATTATATTTTGCTTCAAATATTGATGATGCTACAAACCTTCCCTCTTCAGAATCAGTTATAGTTTGATTGATTTCAATTTTATCTCCAATTTCATTTTCAGTCCAAACCTTTTTATCTAGTTTATTTAAGTTATTATTAATGACAGAATTTGCTGCATTAACAATATTTTGAGTAGATCTATAATTTTGTTCTAATCTATAGACTGTTGAATTTGGATAATCTTTTTGAAAGGATAAAATATTTTCAATATTTGCACCTCTAAATCCATAAATACTTTGTGCATCATCTCCCACTACACATATATTTTCAAACTTATCAGCTAGCGCTTTAACAATTAAATATTGCGAATGATTAGTGTCTTGATATTCATCAACATGAATATATTTAAACCTTTGTTGATACTTGTTTAAAACTTCTGGAAATCTGTTTAAAAGTTCATTAGTTTTAAGTAATAAGTCATCAAAATCCATTGCTGAAGCTTTAAAACATCGATTAACATAGGTTTGATAAATTTTACCAAATAAAGGTCTTCTGGATTCTTTGTCCTGCTGAATTAGTTCTTGATTATTATAATATGCCTTAACAGTAACTAGATTATTTTTTAGAGACGATATTCTGTTTCTAATAGTTCTATATTTATAAAGATCTTTATCAAGTTTAAGTTCTTTTATTATTGACGATATCAAACGTTCAGAATCTTGTGTGTCATAAATTGAAAAATTTGAACTATATCCTAAATACTCTGCTTCTGATCTGAGAATTCTTGCAAAAATTGAGTGAAATGTTCCCATCCAAAGATTTTTAGCCTTGGATTCTCCTACAATCAAACCAATTCTTTCTTTCATTTCCCTTGCTGCCTTATTAGTAAAAGTAAGGGCTAAAATTGAAAACGGATCAACTCCCATTTCCATTAAATACGCAATTCTATATGTTAAAACTCTTGTTTTTCCAGATCCAGCTCCAGCAATTACCATTACTGGGCCATCTTTATGTATTGTTGGAAGCTTTTGAGAGTCGTTTAACTGACTTAAATAGTCTTGCAAATCATTGAATTTTTAATTAAAATTAACAGAAAAATACTTCTATTTTTTACCTTATAAAGTTAATAAATTATATTAGTGTTGTGAAAGAAAATTTATTAAATACTTCTATTGATTATTTGAAAGGAGTTGGTCCTAATAGAGCAGAAATTTTAAAAAAAGAATTTAATATTTTCACTTATAAAGATTTATTGAATTTTTTTCCTTTCAGATATATTGATAGAACTAAATTCTACAATATTAATGAAATTCAGAAATCCAATGCAGATGTACAAATAATCGGAAAATTTACAGAGATCTATTATTTCAAAAACATTAAAAGTAATAGACTTATAGGTACATTTAATGATGGTAATAGTACTATTGATATAGTTTGGTTTAAAGGAGCAAAATGGATAGAAAAATCTATCAAATTGAATACTGATTATGTATTATATGGAAAACCAAATTGGTATTTAAATAATTTTTCAATTGCACATCCTGAACTTGATTTGGTTTCAGAATTCAATAAAAAACAGGTAAAAGGATTACTACCTATTTATAGTTCAAACGAAAGAGTTCTATCAAGGGGAATAACTAATAAATTCTTCAGAGAAGTAATTTATAATATTTTAAATAATTCACTAGGTTGTTTTAAAGAAAATTTAAGTAAAGAAATTAATGAAAAACATTCTCTAATTTCAAAATATCAAGCGTTTAAGAATATTCATTTTCCTACGAACCAACAACTTTTATCTAAAGCAGAATTTAGATTAAAGTATGAAGAGTTTTTTTACTTACAATTAGAATTTTTAATGAGTAATATATCGAAGAAATCTAAATTCAAGGGGTTTAATTTTTCAAAAGTTGGTAATAGTTTTAATGAATTTTATAATTCTCACCTATCTTTTTCACTTACAAATGCTCAAAAAAAAGTTATTAAGGAAATAAGAAAAGATTTCTCGTCAAATGCTCAAATGAACAGACTACTTCAAGGAGATGTAGGATCAGGTAAAACAATTGTTGCTTTACTAAGTTCATTAATAGCAATAGATAATGACTTTCAGGTTTGTTTTTTGGCACCTACCGAAATTTTAGCACAACAACATTATAATAGTTTAAATGATTCATTAAAAAAAATAAATATTCACGTAAGTATATTAACAGGTTCTTCATCAAAAAAAGATAGAATAAAACTTTTTTCAGATCTTATTAATGGAAAAATTAACATTTTAGTTGGAACCCATGCCGTATTAGAAGATAATGTAAGGTTCAAGAACTTAGGATTTGTTATAATTGATGAACAACATAAATTTGGAGTAGCCCAAAGGTCAAAACTTTGGAAAAAAAATATTAATCCTCCTCATGTTTTAGTAATGACAGCTACACCAATTCCAAGAACTTTAGCTATGACTGTGTATGGAGATTTAGATATTTCAATTATTGATGAACTTCCCCCAGGTAGAAAAACTGTAAAAACAGTTCATAGGTCAGATAAAAATAGACTTGAAATTTTTAAATTTCTTAAAGATGAAATTAAAAAAGGACGCCAAGTATATATCGTATATCCGCTTATTGAAGAATCAAAAAAAATGGATTATAAGGACTTAATGGATGGATACGAAAGTATTTCCAGAGAATTTCCAAATAATAAATATCAATTAAGCATTTTACATGGCAGAATGAAATCAGAGGATAAGGCCATTGAAATGAAAAGGTTTAACGAAGGGAAAACCGATATAATGGTATCAACAACTGTTATAGAAGTTGGTGTTAATATTCCTAATGCAAGTGTAATGGTAATTGAAAGTTCGGAAAAATTTGGATTATCTCAACTACATCAGTTAAGAGGAAGAGTTGGAAGAGGCTCTGAAAATAGTTATTGTGTATTAATGACGTCAAACAAACTTAGTTCTGATGCAAGGAAAAGAATAAAAACTATGACAAGTACTAATGATGGTTTCAAGGTTGCTGAGGTTGATATGGAAATAAGAGGTCCTGGAAATTTGTTGGGTACCCAACAAAGCGGATTGTTAAATCTTAAGATTGCTAACATAATTACAGACAAAGAAATTTTAGAATCAGCAAGAAATGATGTTAAAGTAATCGTTTCAAATGATCAAAAATTAATTAAAGTCGAAAATAAATTAATAAAGGAAGAATATAATAATAAAACAAAAAACACTCTTTTATGGAAACATATAAGTTAAGTTATTATTTAATTTAAATGTTCTTAATTGTATCTTTGAATATATTATAATAATATATAATGAATATATCATTTAACTGGTTATCGGAATTTTTAAAAATTGATTTAAAAATTGAAGAAGTTTCAGAAATTCTAACAGATATAGGTTTAGAAGTTGAAGGAATTGAAAAATATGAGGAGTTTACTGGAGGTTTAGAGGGACTTGTTGTAGGAGAAGTTGTTTATTGTGAACAACATCCTAACGCTGATAGATTAAAACTTACTAAAGTTAATGTTGGTAATGAAACTATACTGCAGATTGTTTGTGGTGCTCCAAACGTTCAATTAAATCAGAAAGTAGTTGTTGCAACTGTTGGAACTACCTTATATCCATTTAACAACGATAAGTTTAAGATAACTAAAAGTAAAATTAGAGGTGAAATCAGTCAAGGAATGATTTGTGCTGAAGATGAAATAGGTATAGGAAATTCCCACGAAGGTATTATTGTTTTAAATTCCAAATTCAAACCTGGTACTAAAGTTTCAAAAATTTATGAAAACTATTCCGATCTGGTTTTTAACATTGGTTTAACTCCTAATCGATCTGACGCTATGAGTCATCTTGGTGTTGCTAGAGACCTTAGAGCTGCTTTAATGCATAAAGGACATAAAAGTGAGTTAATAACTCCATCTGTTTCTTCTTTTCATATAAATTCAAGAACTAAAAAAATTAACATTAATGTAGAAGACCCTAATATATGTCCAAGATTTTCAGGAGTTTGTATTGAAAATGTTTCTATTAAGGAATCACCCAAATGGTTAAAAAATAAATTAAAATCTATCGGACTAACTCCTTTAAATAACGTAGTTGATATTACAAATTATGTATTACATGAAATAGGCCAACCATTACATGCATACGATTTTGATAAAATTACAACCAAATCAATTAATATTAAAACATTAAAAGAAGGTACGGAATTCACTACACTTGATGGTGTAACTAGAAAACTTACTAAAAATGACCTCATGATTTGCGAATCTGATACACCCATGTGTATAGCAGGAGTTTTTGGAGGTCAAAATCACGGAATTACTAATGAAACTAAATCAATTTTTTTAGAAAGTGCTTATTTTGATCCTGTATCAATTAGAAAAACAGCAAAGCATCATGGAATCAATAGCGATGCCTCATTTAGATTTGAAAGAGGAATATGTATAGATTCAGTCGAATACGCTCTTAAAAGAGCATCTATCTTAATCTGTGAACTATGCGATGGTAAAATATCAAGTGATATTATTGATGAATATCCAAAAAAACCAGAAGAAACATCAATACTTTTAAATTTCAGTAAAACAAATAAATTAATAGGACAAGAGATTCCCAGAGAAGAAATTAAATCAATTCTAACATCATTGGATTTTAAAATTAACAATATTACTGAAACTGGAGTTGGTATAACTGTTCCTTTTTACAGACACGATGTTACTAGAGAATGTGACGTAGTTGAGGAAATTCTTAGAATTTACGGCTACAATAAAATTAAATTATCAAACAACTTATCACTTCCAATTGTTCAAGAAAGTTATAATAAAAACTATAAAACAGAGAACACAATAGCTAACCTACTAATTCCTTATGGATTTAATGAAATAATGAATAACTCTTTGACAAACAATAAATTAAATATCTTAAGTAGAGAAAGTGTCAATATTATCAATTCAATTAGTTCAGATATCTCTCAACTAAGAACTAGTTTATTAGAGTCTAGCTTGAAAACACTTAAATTTAATTTAAATAGAAAAAATAAGAATAATAAGTTTTTTGAGTTTGGAAAGATATATGAAATGGTTGAAGGTAAAACCATTGAATCAAGAAGACTTAGTATTATTTTTGCCAATGACCTATTTAATAATTCTTGGAATAATAAAATCTCAAGCTCAGATTTTTATTATCTAAAAAATATAATTTTAAATATTTTAGATAAACTTTCTATTAAAACCACAGAAAAAATCATTGACCATGATGTTTTCAATAACACCTTAGGTTTATATCACAATGATAATACCTTAGCTCTTTTAGGTGATGTCAAAAATCAATACCTTTCAAGATTAGACATTAAAAACAAAGTTTATTATGCTTCTTTGGATATTGACAACATTTTAAAATTAATAAGTGGTGATTTTATTAAATATAATAAACTATCAAAATTCCCTAATGTAAAAAGGGAATTGAATTTTTTGTTTGAAAATAAAGTTCAATACAAATCAGTTGAAAATTATATTTTGAATCAATCCAGTATTAAGAATTTACATGAAATGACTTTGAGTGATGTTTATGAAGACCAGAAACTTCCTGAAGGAAAAAAATCATATACATTAAATTTCACTTTACAAGATCAAATAAAAACACTTTCTGAGAAAGAGATATCGTTAACAATGAATAAAATTCAATCAAAAATTGAATCAAAATTTAATGCTGTCTTACGATCTTAAATAA
>Ga0213868_10000876_pt1 | contig 29386 bp, 25 predicted proteins | sample PICome_9_FD_160087 | JGI IMG/M metagenome (GOLD analysis project Ga0213868, IMG submission 160087) | Coastal seawater microbial communities near Pivers Island, North Carolina, United States - PICO127 | ecosystem: Environmental > Aquatic > Marine > Coastal | place: USA: North Carolina... | reverse complement strand
CACAGCTGGAACTGCTGGAACATTAGCTGGTACTATTGCAACTACTGGTGCTCTAACTGTGACGGCTGGTGGTGCTGGTACTACAGCAACAGGACAATTTGTATCTGAGATTACTGTCATTGACTGAGGTTTAATATGGATCGTTTGAAGGAAGCAATCGGTCTAGGACTTGTCTTGGGTATATGTCATGGGGCTGCTCAAGCAGTTCCGATCGTCCCCAATTTCACACAGGGATCAATGACGAGCAGAACGGAGACAACTCAGAAGATAACTGAGACCATCAATTCGATGGATTATAACACTGGGTATCAATATTCTGCTACTGGTACTGGTGTGACAGCATCTGGAAACCTCTCACCAGGAACAGGTGCTACGAATGTAACTATTAATGGAGTGACTTCATCATGGACTGGAGTAACAAGCAAACCTCAATTCACACAAACAGTTCCAGGAGCAGCGTTTCAGTTCACAGAAACTTATCGCGGTCCTGGTTTAAGCAACCAAACGATTATCCAAAGAGTGACAGAAGTAGAAAGCGCCACAGACACAACCTCCATTTTTTCTCAATAATCGCATTATTATTTGCTAACCCTTCTTATGCTGAAACTGTTGGTGGTGTAAGTGCAACGGCAAGTCCAGTAGCTAACAGCTCTGGATCAGTTACCAATCAAGCCATTCAGGTTTTACAAGGACCATACATCACCAACACATATGGCGGGGGTATTCAGTGTCAAGGTCCGACTCGTAACTTCACACCATATGTAACAGGATCTGCTTCTGCATCTAAACCATACGAACCATACTTTAATGACCCGGTATATGATGTTAGCGATCTAAACGAAGATGGTTTGATTGATAATCCCGGTGATATTTTGTTCACTAAAAGAACTAGGACTGGACAAAAAGATAACTATAGTTTAGGTGTAGGGTTCTCTATGACATGGAGCACACCCACAGATAAGAAACTACAAGACCTTTGTAAGCAAGCAGCAACTACACAGATTGAATTGACCAGTCAAATTGTTGCTAATAAAAGATTAGATTTTGAGATAGCTCGTCTTAAAAATTGTGGCGAGTTAAAGTTAAAAGGAATTCAATTCCATCCTAAGTCACCATACTATTCTGTGTGTGCAGATGTGTTGGTGAACAATCCACCAGGACATACACACCCACACTACCATGAGATTCCTAGAGTTTCTTCTTCTTCCGAGGAAAAACAGAGCGCAATACCCGTACTGCCTCATTCATCTGACGCTGCTCTGCTCGGCGCTCCCCTACAGACAAGATAGGAGGTTTCTTACCACGTAAGGTAGCAATTTTTTTCATAACTTTCTTAATCGCTGGTCTAACTGCTTTCGATAGCAGATCTGCCAGCGGTTTTGCCATGAGTGCTGATGATGTAGCGATGACAACAATACCACCCACTTGTACTACCTGACCACCACTAGGTAGACCAGCAAGAATTTGTGTAGGAAGTGCTACTGGTTCTGTTATCTGAACACAAGTATTATCAATCAATTCATAACCAGTAACTCTCTTTTCAAAACCTTCTACTAATGTTCCCACAGGTTCTTGCGCTTTTTGTGTTAATGTAGGACACTCTACATTAGCAGTAGGTAGTGGAGGTGGTAATGTATTTGTTTTTATTTCTGGTGGTGTAGGTTTATCTGGTGTTCTGTTATCCACTTTTGGTGGACCAGTCATAATCATCTGGTTTGGTTCAAAAGAAATAGGATTAAAATTGGGAACACCAGAATCGCAATACGTAACCAAACCATTAGGATCATCCTCTCGTAATTGATTATTTTTAGCACTGTTAGTTTCCGTTGCCTCAACACATCCCGGAATATTAACCACAGGCACACCAATATTTACAACTACTGGCGGAGCTAATGGTATAGATGTTGAAGTGTTATTAAAGTCATAGGTAGAGATAGTATTTACTTGAATGTCAGCAATACTAATTTCCCTACCCGTAATAATAGGTATGTCCATCAGCAGTCATTAAATACACTTCCAACTTGTGATCCTAATTCCGATCCTGCCTTCTGTCCTAAGAGCAATGCCCATCCACCTGCCAACCAACCCACGTAGGGGACGCTAGCAAGGGCAGGAACAGCGACACCAGCAGCAATAGCACTACCTGCCATCGCACCTTGACTTCGTGCTCCAGCGTCCGCCACTAAACACTCTGCTTGTTTGGCAGTTAACTTTCCCTCGTCATCTGTTGCACCCCCTAGGTTACGAGTACCTTCACGGGTGAACTGATCACGACGCCACTCATTTCTAATTTCTGATCCGCCACCAAACAATCCTCTACGTTCCTTGTCAACATCCAGAGACCTTTCAGACTCTAAAATCTTAGGATCGTCAGCACGGAATTCAATTTCATAACCATCCTTGCCTGCCTTAATCTTATAAGAAGAATAAGGACCACGGGGGATGTGAAATGTAGGAGGTTGAATCACAGGTTCAGGTTCTTGCCTCAAAACATATCCAAGCAGACCTATATGTGCTACAACAAATACTCCACCAACTGAAGCGGCGACAATCTTAAGTTTATTCATGGTTAGAATGGTATGACAGGACTAGACATAGCGGGACCAGTCATCTCAGGAACTCCTGGAATAGCAGCATCTACCATTCCTGGTAGTGCTTCTGTGATTGCTTCGGTGATAGCAGCAGTTGCTTTCTCCCGAGCACCTTCAATTAATGTATCTTTTTGAACGTAAAGATAAGCACCACCCCCTAAGACAGCTAAAGAAACTAAACCAGATAATAACGCTACACCATTAATCAATTTTTGCATCTTTCTTCTCCAATGTAGGTGCTTGTTTTGATTCTTCCTTCTTCTTAGAAGGCATGACACCAAAAGTAGCTAACGTTCCAGTGAACACACTAGCAATAAAAGTTGGATCGATATTTTTCTGAGGAATACCAGGAACAGTTACATAATTAAGAGTCAGAATTGCTGCTGACCAACCAAGAATAATAACTCGGACGAGAGTTGATACACCCTCATCCGCCCACTCAAATTTGTTGTCCGTTTTGGCTTCCTCTTTCTTCTGTGGATTTGATTCCATGAGTAAAGAGTTAGGCTCAAGTATTTATTAATAAATAAATTAGGAAATCAATTTTTATACAAATGGCAGGGAAAATTTTTAATAAATTTGGTGCTAAGAGATCTTTGAACCTTGCAGACTTGCCAGATAAAAAAGAAACATTAAATAATTTATTAGATAAACTTGCAGACTCTACCGAAACTTTTACATGGGAAGATATTAATTTACTAAGATTTATTTCACTAACAGATATTAGTTCTTCTACATTTACTTCTGCTTCTGATGCAACTGTAAAATTAATTAATAGTAGTGGAGTATCAACTCCTTACAATCCATTAATTACTTTCGAAAATCGTTTTGATAAAGCATACTTTACTACATCAGAACCATATTTTGCTGGTGGCAATGGACTATCAGCATCATATTTTGATTCCAATTCAATACAAAGAACAACAGAGAATGATCCTACCAGTAATTTCACAGGATTTGATACCAGTTTATTAGTTAGACAAGATAATTTTTGGGAAAGAGGAAATTTTTTATATGAAAATAAAATTTCAGTAGATTTTGTTTCTTTATATGGTGGTGTGCAATGGGAAGGTTATTTTAAACCCACACAAGATGGAAATTATAGTTTAAGAATAACAACTGGAGGATTTTTAAAAGTAGAATTTGATGATAAAACACAATCAAGAACTTTTATACCAGATGCTGCAACTGGAACTTTTAATTATGTAAATAATGATTTCACTAAAGTAACTACTTTAGTTGATGACACAAAATTAGATCAATCATCAGATTTAACTACAGCAGTAAGAAGTAGTTCTGGTATTGCATTAAATACTAATCATACATATGTTCTTGATCTTGGAACATTGGTGCAATGGGAAGCATATAAAATAAGAATAACTTATTTTACAGATCCAAATGCATATCCATTAAACGAAACCGCAAATAAATCCATAGACATAGACATTAGTTCTCCTAGTGACACATCAAATTTAAATTATAAACAACTATTTACAAAAAATTATTTTCAAAATTATAATATAGGAGACTTTAGAGATTTTGTAGAGAAATCTGTTTCTCTTGGCGGAACTGAAATAGGAAGTAGAGGAACAATTGGAGATGTTCAAGCAAGTTTTACAAGTTCTCCGGGACAAAAAGGTGATAGTTATAGAAATCTAAGTAACATCAATCCTATAATTTCTTACTATCAATTCCCAAAACAAATATCAGATGTAGAAACCGATATAGAAGGTTGCAATGTTCAAAACAATATTCAATCTATTTCTATTAGCAATTTACAAGCAGACTCAACCGAAGGTATTGAGATTGGAAACTATGTAATTGGATCTGGTATTCAACCAGGAACAAGAGTTACTAGTGTTGTTATTAATAATAATATAGTAGTATCTCCTGCTCCTAATAATACTGCAAGTAATACAACATTAACTTTTGTAGATCACAGAGGTCTTGTTGCATTTGGAACTGGAGATGTATATGATGATAAAATAGACACGATAACAAATTCATATGGTTTGTCAAACATCGATAATAATCAAATAGTATTATCATCTGGTTTGTCATTTACATATGATAGCAGTATAGATAATACTACAAACAATACTGCTGTTGGTATATTAGCAGAAGACTATACTGGATCTGTAATAAACTTTAAAAATGCTTCATCATCAAGTTCAATAGGCAATCAAAAGTTTTATGTTTACGAGACGTTAGGGTTGGTTGACAGTGGTTTAAAGAATTTCTGTCAGGGGGTATTGAAGGCACGTTTGATGGCAACTCAAAATGATACTGCATCAAATAGTATTAACATTACCGTAGATGATGTTACTGGTATAACAAACAACATGTATGTTCATGCGTTTCCAGCTGTAAATTTTGGAGAAAGATTAGACGGAACTGTTAATGAATTATTCAGTAAAGTTCAGGTAACTAATATAAGTGGAACTACATTAACTTTGACTGGTGTTGGAGGTGTTCCTGTTTTACTATCAGGATTAGAATACAACCCGAATAAAATAAAGAACATCGTATTTACTTCTACCGATGTCAACAAAGAAGTTTGTTTCAGACCAACTGATACATCACCACCATTTGCTGCCAATGCTGCTGGATTAACAACACCATTTAATGTATCATTAGTAAATGATTTTACTAGTAATTCTGGAGGAGTTTTAAATAACTCTTCAAAAGTAACTTACTCTGCATTAGAAATTAAACATGACACTGGTAACATCACTAATAATATAAGTGCTTACGCATCAGAAACAATAAGTGATTACCTACCGATAGAAGACTCTGCTGGAAATACTTTTTATATATTACTAGGGAGTTGAACTTAACAACAAATTATATTCTTCTCCATTGATAATTACAGGAAGTTTATGTGTAAATTTTTGCGATGGTAATACAGTACCAGATTCGGTTTGTATACCCTGAATGTTATTTACTGATATAGGATTTCCTTTGAGAATCATATTACCTATACTCATTTCTTGATTAGCAGGATTTGATATTGCTGCAGCAGAATATTCTAATGTGCTAGTTCCACTATTGAGTTCCCATGGTGATGTGTTATCAGAAAAAGATCTAAGTTTTTCTATGTTAGTCCTTGTAGAACTTGGATTTATAATAAAAACTCCGGGACTAGTCGTTGTAAATATATCTGCAGTTCCATTATTAAAATTATCTGGATCAAAAGATTTCAATGATCCTTCTAATTTTATTGGATTTACTTCAAAAATATTATTATTAGATCTTGCATACTTTTTTAATCTAAAGTAGTTAGATGCATCTAAACTTAATTCTAAACTACTAAAATTTTCATTGATAGTATTACTCAATACCCCATTATTATAAATTGGATCATTATCATTGCTCGTGTTCGTAGTTTCATCAACAAATTCTGGAAAAATTAAATTTAATAAATTTTCATTAGTAACTTCATTATTCCTTTCAAAAATTATAGGTATGTCTATATTATCACTACTTTGAAATGGAGATTCAATAGCAAAAGGTTTTACTAATTCTTGTCTGCTATATGAAGAAGCAATTTTAAAGTTGTTTATTCCATTAGTTAAAACAACTCTATAAGTTTCGTCATATGAAAATTGAGATGACACAAGAGGAGTTGTATCAGGTATTATGTAAGTTGGTAGTGGAAATAAATTACATGTTACATAAGGATATCTATTTGTTGAATCAAATGTTCCCGGATCACCTTCAAATAATGTTGACCATTTAATATCAGTAACAATTATTCCTGTTGTGTTATTAACTTCTTTTATTATAAAATTTTTGTTATTAAAAAATTCACTTCCTGGAATGCCAGATTCATTTGTGAAAAATGTATCATAAAGTTTTATTGTTTTTCCTTCTGCACTACTGGTAAGTCCATGATTTTCATTAAGAATAATACTTAAACTTTCAGGTTCAGTAGATGTAGCAGCAAGATAAGACATCGTAGAGATAGTTCTTGCTGCTCTTATCTTTACTGGATCGCCATTACCATAAATTGATAGCAAGTCAAATTCAAATAATGATGTTTCCGATCCTGCTACACCTGTTTCTTGTCTACTAAAATTATTAACACCTGGTTTATATACTATTGTACTAACATTCTTTGTGTTGTTAGAAAACACCTGCAAGTCTTCTGATATACTTCCACCAGCTAAATTATTTAAACTTAAAAATTCATCAAAAGTTTCAGAAAGATTAAAACTTCTGACGTATCCTTGATTTGCAGATATTGACATTAGTTATTTACCTTTATTATCCAACCTTTAGTTCTCAAAAATTCTGCTGCAGTAATGCCGACAAAAACAGCAGTATTCAAACGATCAGTAATACTACTTACAGTTAATTCAAGAGATCCTCTAACGGTATCTCCATTAGCATTTTCAAATTCTATAATATTTGGAGTAGAAAGAGTATCAGTTACAGCATAACCAGATTCTCCACTATTTATCTGAACACTATAAGATGCAGAGTTATAATACTTTTCTTTAACTCCAGTAACAGGAACAGTTATAGTTACATTAATAGTATTACCTTCACCGTCTTGATATGATTGAGGAATTACAATATTATCTCCTAGAGAATAACCAGATCCAGGAGTAACTAATGTAGCATTAGTGACAGAATTATTTCCATCAACAGTTATATTAACTACAGCATTTCCGTTTGGATCTGTAATATTTCCACCTGTATAATTTTTAGTAGTGTCACTTACAGTTGGAGTTCCTATAGATGTTATTACACCATTTGTAATATCAGCACTAACATTTATTGTTCCAATAAAACCATTTCCAGAATTATCAGTATTAAAAATAATATTTGAATATGTTTTTTCTATTGGAGAAAGTCCAGAAGTATCTAAATTTTTTATATCGTTTCCAACAGAAGTAACATCTCCACCAGATATAGATGGTTGTGATATATTCTCTAATCCATTAACAATACCAGGAATCTTTGGATATCCACTAGGAGAACCTTGGAGTCCTCCACTTAAATTAACAACAACATTACTTCTTGGGAAATTTATATAATTATCATACAAATCAAACAATATATTATCAATTGATTCAGAGGTTAATGCATTTGAAGCTAGATCAAGAACTTTAATCCTTTCTAAACTTTGCAAACCATTTCCTCTAGAATAATCAGTAAATTGATTATCATTTAATGATACTTTTTCAACAATAGGACAAGAATTATATAAGTTCGGCAAAGGTCCAAAAAATTCATTGTTAGAAGCAAAAAATGATTTTAATTTTGGAAGATTGAATGTATTACTTATTGATTGTAATTTATTATTAGACACATTTAAATAATTTAACGATGTCTTATTAGAATAAGATATACTTCCTGTAAAAGAATTATTAGCAAGACGTATTTCTTCTATTAAAGAAGCAGAAGCAAAAGATGGTAATGAAACAGAAGAACTTTGTCCCCAATTTTGACTAGAACTATTAATTTGTATTAATTTAGTAAGAGATTCTAAGTTAGGAAAATCTCCTGTAAATCTTCCACTGGCAGAAATAGTAAGATAAGTTAAACTATTTTGTAATGGCAGAAATGTATTCGGTTCTATTTCACCAGCAAAATTTGCATTATTCACCGACAAACGAAAGAAAGATACATTTGGAGAATTTTCAAAAGTTCTATTATACAAACATTTTGCAGTACCACTTTCTCCTGGTCTTCCTGCAATTAAATTATTACATCCTCTTAAATCAATACTACTCAAATTTGCATTATTAAAGAGAGGAATATATCCAGAGACAGATGATCTTTCCAAATCAAGGGAAGTTAATTTATTACATCCAGAGAATGCATATGTTGCCTCCGAACTACCAGAAAATAAAGAACCAAAATTTGAATTTAATACTGCAGAAAATTTTTCTAAATTTACCGCATTTTGTAAAGTTCTTGGACATTGCAATTTAGTTCTTCCAATATTGATTGATTTAATATCCGGACTTGAAATGTTGCAAGTTCCAGTTAAATTAGGATTACTATTTAAATCTAAATTTACTAAAGAATATAAATTTTCTACATTTACTCTGTGAGGAGTTGTAGTTAGATCAGTAGTTCCTAAATCCTGAAAATTATTACCACTAGCATTTAATGTTGATAGTTTATGATCAGTATTTCCACTACCACCATAAAATAATGGCAACTCTCCTGCTGTATTAGAACTATCTGGATAAAAATATTTACCCCGTGATGCACTAAGTTGCAAAGTTCTTAACTCCTGGAAAGGAACAAATATACCTTGTTCTATTCCACCAAAAAAACAACCTATAATATTTAAAGATCTTAGTGTTGACGATGGCAATTTAGCAGTTATAAAATTGTTTAATTTTCTTTCTGCTTTTATACTAGCATTAAAAAAATCATTATTAGATATATCTAATGTTTCTAGATTCGGTGCAATAAAATTAACATCAGGAAAATCAACTAAACCATTACCAGAGAGAAATAATGAATCTAAATTATTTAATACGACTTTTGGTATTTCTTTTATGTTTATATTATTTAAATTTAAATTTTTAATTCCAATAGGAGGAAAATATATTTCAATAAATCTTTCTGCTGCAAAAGGAGATTGATATTCCAATCTAGATCTATTAGAAGAACCATTTTCTCCTGTAAAATCTGTAAAATCTTCAGTTCCCAATCCATCTGTTCTATCAATTCTCCAACTAACTGTATCTACACCAAATGTTGGATTAACAAAATCTACTATTGCATCAAAGTTCCTAAAATACCCTTTAAATCTCAAAGGTATTCCTTTCATAGCATAAATGTATTTCGTAGCACCGTCTACCTCAATTTTTATTTTATGAGTAGCAGTTTCTGCATTAAATTTTTTTGGTTTTGCTACTGTTCTTGTTTTAATTTTACCAACACTTAATGTTCCGCCAATTTCTACGTCTGCACCATATAAAATAGTGCTACCAAAAGTACTCCAAGAACTAACTCGTGAGGTAGATATATCTCCCCATTTTAAAACAGGGTTATTACTTGGATTTAAAGTAACCGGAGTAAGATCAAGAACAGGATACCTAAATGCTGTAGCAGAAATACCACCAGCAGTTTTTAAGTTACCTCTAAGTTGAAAATCACTTCCACCTGATAATGATAGTGTTGATCTATAAGTTAATACATCATTTATATATCTATCAAAAGATTGCCAAATAGGGACAGATATATTAGATAAAGTTTGAAGATCATTTTTATCAACTCCGCTTGCACTAATCCCCCTAATTACTTCTAAATCATTTTTTTCTAATTCAAGATTTTTTAAAGCAAGTTTTGTATCTGGAATATCAGCTAAAGAAAGAGAAACAGATAAACCAAATATCCTACTATTTTTAATAGACATATTTTTTATTGCTGCTCTATGTAAGTTAACGTAGCTTGAACATCCGTTGTATTTCCAGGTTCTCTAGAAGTTGCCAAGAAAAAGTACGCTGTAGTATTTAGTAAGTCGGGAGTAATTGTTTCTTTTTCAAAATCAAATATATTTGATAAAGATATTAATTTAGTATCCTGTCCAACATAAAATTTATCAATTACTTCATATGGTCTTAGTTGTGATTGGTTTTGAACATCAATTAAAGCAGATGACAAACGATTATCAGAACTAAAGTTTGGAGGAATTTGTGTAAGAGTTCCTGTTGTTGTTTTTAAGTCTCCCACAGGACCAACCTGAATTGATAAATTAGAACTCGTCATTTGACTATCACCCAATTCCTTAGATACAAACCACTTTGGATTGTAAGTATTGGTTACCTGTGTCACTTCTTTAATTGTTGCACCATTTATTGATGATCCATCTTTCATTTCAATAAAGAAGTATAGTGGGTATGGATTAAAGTTAAATGATTTGCTAATACTTTTTCTATATGATGTCAATTTAATAGGAACAAACCAAATAACTAAAGAAGTCTCATCTGATTGCGATTGTCCAGGTAGATGATTAGATAATTTAATTATGTTTTTAAAATTACCTGGACTATCTTCATATTGAATTACATTACTTGCAAATCTAACACCAGATCCAACACTTGGTGATGTTTCTATTTGAGTAATATCATTAGAATCAAATCCTACTTCAGCATTTTCTGGATTGAATGTGATCGCATTAAATGTATCTGATATTAAATAATAAGAATTTGCATCATAAGTATAACCAGCATCTATAAATGTTTGTTGAATATTAGATGGGTCACTAAATTTAGTACTACCTTGCACTTGTGTTACCGATTGAAAAATTGCATTTTCAATTTCAATATTAGCAAATGCACAAATTCCAGTATTTGATCCTGGAGGTCTTGGTATTCTATAATCAATAGTAAAAGGTCTTACTCTTCCTATATTACTTTCTCCATTTTCATACCCATCAATATTTCTATTAATACCTTCATTAAAAAGTTCAGCATATAATTTATATGAATCAGTAAATTGCACACTATTATTTTGGTTATCTTTCCAAGTAATATTTGTACCATCATATTCAGGTTTTAAAGAAGTTATACCTATTCTAAAATCAGCAAGTTGACCCGAAGAATACGATCCACTATCAGTAGTAGCATTAAATAAAAAGTTCAAACTATTTTTACTACCACTCACAGATATAGAGGAAGCTGCAAGAGCATTATACTGAGATAATCTACCAGAAAATTCAGAAGGATTTTCAAGTATTTGCAATGAACGCCCCGATCCAACAGAATAATACTGGGGAAGTTCTCTATCAACAAGAAGTTCTGCTACATTTTTTGTGTCATCATAATCAGGAGAAATCGTTCCTAATTTTGCAGTAGTATATCTATCTTCTAGACCTATAATACTTATTACACCACTACTAGTTTCCATTTCTTTTATGTAAGTAAGATAAACTCTGGTAGCAATCACCTTGGCATATAAATCTTTAGAGTTTAAAAATACTGGTTGATACTGTAGCACCTCATTAATAGAACCTGTCAAACTATTATTTAATGTAATATCATTGCCATTAATGTCAGTAATTATAGTATTTGCGGGAATGTCAGATACTATATTTGCAGGATCTACTACGTCACCAATTCTTAAATTGTCAACGTTATCTAATGTTAAAGTATTTCCCGATCCTGTAGAATTTTTTTCTAATATTTTTAATCTTAGTTTATCTCTAGATGCATCTACTATTTCAAATACTCTTTCTATACCATTATATCCTGCATTTAAATTTGGTTGATATGTATGCCCAAATTCTGGACAAGATTTGCATTTGACAATAGCAATTTCTGTTAGTCCATCACAATTAACAGATAGTTCTTTAGGAAATATTTGTTGTTTATTTTTTATTAATTTTCCAGTTGAATTTGAAATTGTTGTTTTTGGTTGTATTCCTACAAGAGAAGTAGATAATAAAGGACCACTTTCTGTTACTTGAGGAGTTGTTTTTAAATTAGAAGTTGCAGAATTTACAGTAACTGTTCCTTCATCTCCGCCATCAATATAACAACTTGTTCCATACTTATATAAGTATTGTGGAATAGTTGTATTGATATGATTATCAACTATAAGTGAATATTTAAATTTGTAGTATGGATCTCCCATGCATGGTTGCTTTAATTGATTTTCAATAAGCAATCTATGCAGTTTAACCCATCTAGCTTTTCCATTATTAACTGGCACATAAGCATAAAATTGAATACCTATAGCACCATACCATCCAAATTCAATTTTATACATTGTCACTTGTTCTGCAGACCAGTTCCATCCACTAGGTCCATTGCCATTTAATTTATCACCATTCCATTTATCTCGTGTTATTACAGTTTCATATACCTGTTTATTTTCAAGTCCATTATATGCAGTATTGTTTTGTGTGTCTTTAGTTATCGTAACCTGATCTTCTGGATCTAAAAAATTTGCTTCTAATATTGATTCTGATAATGGGACAACACTTCTTCTTACAATACTAAAGTTAGATCCACGAATTTGAAAAACTAAATCATCTGTGTTATTTCCAATTCCCCACTCAATAGTACTATTATTATCTGTTTTATCATTTGATGCTCTAACACCAAAAGTATATCCACTGATTCTTCCTGGTTGATATCTAAAAGCTTTTCTGGACTCTAAGTATACACGAGTTGGTCTATAAGTAGAGTATCCTGGTTCAGAATTTGAATATGCAGTTTGCCCTTCTAGTATTACTCCAGATTGAATAAGATATTTTTGTATTAAAGAAAATGTATTAATTACTTCTCTTGTTAAAGGAAAATTGTCTGGTCTTAAAAAAGATTCTGTTGGTATTCTTCTCCAAACTTCAGTCCAAGTATCAATTTGAGAAAATAAATCATCTTCATTTTCATAGTATGAATTAACCGGAGATAGTAATGCAGAGAAAACTTTTTCTCCATCCATCCCCAAAAAATTTTTAACCTGAGCAGTAGTTCCTGTAGTTTTTCCTCTGATCTCTACATAATTATCATTACCTTTAATATCAGTAACTTCATTATCTATTTCTAAAATATCGTCTCTTAAATTATAAGAAACTACCTCACCTAAAACTTGATTAGTATCAGTTCTTTCAATTTCTTCACCGATAAAAAATTTGATATTATCCGGCAGAGGATCAGGTACGTTAAGTGTTTCTAAAACAAAATAATTTCTTTTATACGGTAAAAAGTTTTTTGAATACTCTGGATCAGTTTCTTTATAGGTATCATATAATAACATACCAATTTTCAAAAAGATATTAAATTTTTTATAACTTTCAGAATTATAAGATTCACTTTCAGGACCATAAGGAAATGTATATGGTGTTCTATATGATTCAATAGATATTGCTGATTCTTCTTTTACTTCTCTAACCCTAGAAGTATAATGTTTTCCATAAGTTTTATTTTTTCTTGTTTCCCATACTTCATACGTATATGGACTGTTATTTCTATAAGAAATAAATTCATCATCATCTAATCCATAAGTAGAAACATTAGAAAACAATCCCAATTGCTCTTCTGCTTTTGGATATCCAAGTATAGTAGTGCTAACTTCACTGAATGCTGCAAAACTTTCTTCTACTTTTAAGATTGGATTTGTTTCAACAGGAGTAAGTTTTATTAATTCGCCAAATAGATCTTTATTTGAAGTAACATTTAAATCTAAACTACATTCATTGTTAGTATTAATAGAAGTTACAACTCTAGTTTCATAGACTGCTTGAGAATTTCCAATCCCTGTTGGTAGTAATAATCGACTTCCATTTTCTAACTCCCCCTTTTTTCCAATAAACTCAATTTTAACAATAGTTAATTCATCCAGATCATTAGAACTTTTAAGTATTTGTCCTGGAAATATATTAGTATCTGAGTAATCTGATAATATTATTACTCCAGTTTTATATGTAGATGTATTAATATTAAAAGAAGTTATTGTGCCAGTAGAATTAGTTTTCTCATTTGTAACCGTATCATCTGTTAAATCATTATTAATTACATTTAGACTTGAAAAAGATATTCTGTATTTGTTTTCATCTTTAAACAACCCATCTCCAGATTCGACTGTAATAATATTGCCATTTGCTTTAAATCTTTTTCCAGATAACCTTACATTTTTTTGACTGTTAGTTTTTTTATCCGAAGTATATACAATAGAAGTTGCTTTATTTGATGAAGATTCTGATGTCAAAAAAGTATCTTCAACAGATACCAAAGGTGTTCCACCTTCATCAGTTAAAGGTTGCGATGTTTGTAAATTGTATAGCGGCACATTTCTTTCAACCAAAGGTGCTGGTTGTTTATCATTACCAATTTTTATTTTCTTTGACATGTATCACTGCTCCTCCCATGTAAGACTTGCCAATATCTCTCCTTTTTTTCCATAACTTCCCGTTCCATCAGATCCATTATAAAAAGATTTAGATGAGACACAGACATATAATGAATCAACTAAATCTGTTAGAGGGAACGATAGATAATCTTTATTGTAATCAAAGTAAGACTGAAGATTAAACTCTGCTCCAGAATTTGGAGAGAATAATGTAGTTACAATTGTTCCTGTTCCCGGGATTGGAGATCTTTGTTCAGTATCTATATTAACTGCAGATAATCTTGCAAGAGAAGAGGAAGGAAATCCATCAAACCCAGGATCTTCCACGGTTGAAGTTAAATCAGGATCAACTCCACCATTTCCAGGACCAGAATAATTTTTCACTCTTAAGAAAGAACCTCTAATGTTAAGTTCATCTATAGTTACTTCTGCAGCACTAAAGTAATAACTACCATTAATTTTTTCAAGCAATCCTAAAGTTGTAGTAGCCACTCCAGAAGTATCTCCAACTATAGTAGTTCTAAAGTAACCATAAGTCTTTTGTCCTTCAGTTAAATATGTTCCAGTTTCAGTAATATCTGTGCTGGGCAAAATAATTTTCTTTCCTCTTCTTCCAATATTAATAGCAGAATTAATACCAACAGATGCACCAGATGCAGGAACATCAAACGTTTGAAACAATGGAGACTTAAGCAATTGCACAACTAAAGATTCTGAACTAGATGTTAATCCCGTTGCAAGTCTAGTTGGATAAATTTGAACTCTATTCCTAACACCATTAATTTCAGTTCTACACGTAATTCCTAATATAGATTGAGGTCTATCTACAATTAAAGAAATATTACCGCTCGTAGCAGATAATGTTTTACTTAAATACAGTTTATTACCAGATACATATACCACTCTAACATCTTGATCGTTTGGATTACCAGTAGATACTTTAGCATTGATATAATAATCACTCAATACAGGAGCTCCATTGGTATCAGCGATAGTGAGAGCAGGAGCATTTATATAAGAAGTTCCCGGACTTTCTTCTTGATTTACTCCACTCTCATCAAATAAATTAGAATTATTACTAGACTCAATCAAATACTTAGATCCACCAATTTCTTTTAAAGTTTCTGATGAATAACTAAACAATCTAACAGTTCCTCTGTCTCCGCCATCAATATAATATGAAGCACCATATTTAACTAACTGTTCAGAAATAGATCCATAACCAGAATCAGTATTAGAAATTTTGTCAGCATTTAAATATCCATATCTATTTTCACTACCTCCACCATATACCATGTAAGTAATAGGTAGAGTAGCATTACCAAGAGAAGCAACCTTTAACTGGTTAGATGCTCTAAGATGATGAACACGAACCCAACGTGCCTCTCCATTACTTACAGGTACGTATGCAAGGAATGTAGCACCAACAGCACCATACCATGAGAATTCAATTTTATACATGGTAACTTTTGTCGGATCAAGATCCCATACACTAGTAAACTCTAACTGTTCATTAGTTGTTGGTTCTTCTACAGGATCTCCTGCTTTTTTATCAAGAACATTATCACTGTAAACAATATCAGTAATTTTACCATTCAATTTTTCTCCACTCATTCTAGAGCGTGGAACTCTATACTCATACACCTTATAATATTTTGGATCAACATTAAACCAAACCCAGTTTTTATAAAGTCTTTTATTTACATAGTTAAATTGTTTTTTAAGAGTTGTAAATCCACTACTTCCATCAAGGGTGCTATCAATATAACCTTTAGAGTTTGCTGTATCTCCAGATGCTCCAGGCGGATACAAGTATGGAAATGCTCCATCTACAAATCCATTAGCATTTGAATTTAAAGATCCATCTGTGTAATTAACTCCAGAGTATTTTCTCACATCATCTGGCAATAAAAATGCAACTGGTGTTTGTAAAGAAAATCCATCCGAACTAATATCGCCAGGTGAATTTGTAATTACAAACTCTTCTGCTGTATATGCAGTATCAGTTTCTGTTGACCAAGGATTTGAATCATTACCACCACCAACACTAGTATAAATTTCTTCATTACTAGGAACTTTAGATAAACGAATCTCTTGATAAATTCCATTAGCATCAACAGTAACATCTTTTATGGAAAGAACATACCATATACTACCATCAGGTAAACTACCAGTTGTTGTAGTAATATTACTAGCGGTGTTACTATTTTTGTTGAAGTAAAAACTTTGTCCTACTTGCAGAGCATCTTTATTTGAAGGTATTTTAATTTTCAACCATTTATTTGTCCCATCATCTGTAACCGCTTTAACATCATAATAACATTTTTCTTTCAGTAAAGAAATATCATGCGCTGCTGCATGGGTCATCACTAAACCATCACGATATATGCACATCTCTCCTGCCACAGAACCAGACGGAGATGGAACAGAAGAATAATTACCACTACCAGTTAAAGCAGTAATCAAAATATCAAGTAAAGATTGCACCGCTGCTGTTGATCCACCTTCTTCAGTTGGAATATTAGATCCAGGAGAAGTAGCAGAGTATCCATTCAAGTCCGATAAAGATGTTCCGGAAAATAAATCAGCAATTGCTGTTCTAATAGCAGTATACCTAGCAACCTCAGTTGCAGGATTGTCTAGATACAAAACAATATTGTCTCTATCTGTTGCGTTAAAAAATCTAAGTGTATTGTAGACAGTAGTAGCATTACCACCATATTTTAAATCATGAATAATACCTTCAATAACTAAACCAGCATCTCTACGACACTTATCGTATTCCTCCGGATCATTTTCTGCATCTCCAGTAACAGGAACTGCTACTTCTTGTAGATATCTTTTGTTTGCTTTTAATACTTCTGCTGCATTTGGATATGTAGAAGCATTTGTTTCTGTCAGTGGTATACCAACCCATGCATAATCTTGATCTTGTTTATCTGAAGTAGATCCAAAAGGAAGAGGGTTATCTCTAATAATAGCTTGCGTTCTTCTTACAACAGTAAAGTTATCTCCATATGCATCATTTCTATTTTCAAAATAATAACCATCAAACTTATCAAAAATGCCATACTTTTTGATAGCAGGATTTCTTACTGCTGGTCCACCCGATACAACATTATCTGTAATTGTATATGGTGCTCTATTTAATTTGACACCAAATGTTGCAGCAGAGACACGTCCTGGTTGATATCTAAAAAATCTTTTTGATGTGAGAATAGAATACTCATCTGTTGGTGCTTCAATCATTGCTCCTGCTTCTTCAGGAATATGAGTTAAACCCCAATCTTGATTTGCAAGACCAGTATACTTTTCTTGATTAGTTGTAGTTCCTGGAGAATACATCTCCAAAGATGTAATTTGTTCAGGGAACGATGTCCATTCCGTTGGATTTACATCATAAGTGTTTACATCAGCAAAAATACCAAGGGCAACTTCTGATCTAGGAATACCTAATAATGATAACGCAACTTCAGATTGTTGTTTGTTTTGTTCTTCTACGGGAATTGCAGACTGATCACTGGCAATAACAACAGGGATTGATTTTGCTGACACTTGTTGCCCTGCAGGAACTGGTGCGGTTCTTCCTACAATAACAGTTGACGAATTATTATTTACAGCTGCCATTTTTGCTCCTAATATTTACAGGAAATACTCTAGTTTCTTTGTGTATTTATAATTTAATCAGTATGCTCTAGAGATAACTCCCTTTGCAATTACATATTTATTTCTAAGTTCATAATAACCTCCACCAATTTGTGTTCCGCCTCCAACACCAGTAAATCCAGTAGCAGGAATTACATCTCCATTAGATTGTTCAAATTTTGGTTGAAGTTTTAATTTATTTTGACCACCTTCATTAAATTTACCGAAGACATACCAAAGATTTACGTCACCAGTTGGTGTAAAGTTATGCGCTACTAATTTAATATAATCTCCTTGAGTTATTTGACCAAAAGCAACATTATCCAGAACATCTACTTGATAATATGCATTACTATCTACTGTTTCACCACCCCCAAACACAGGATCTAGATCGCTACCAATAGGAACATTATTATAAGTAGGAACATAGTAATCAATTCCTAAAATTCTATAAACATAATATTGATTGTTAGTTATAGATGAATTTGGAGGAAATACATTTTTACTATTGTCTTGAGACAAATTAAATTGAATTTGTCCTACAGTAGCATTTACATTTGGATCAATATATCTTTGGAATGCAACGTTATTTACTTTTTGTGAAAGATCTACAGTCTCAATATTATTAGATACCGTAGCAATATGAACATCAAAATTAATAATAGTGTTAGTCAAGTCTTTAACAGAACCATCTGCTTGATACTGATAAATGGGCGTCTCTTGATTAACATCATATTCTATTGATAAATTAACACCATCATAATCAGTATCATACAAATCAGGAACAGGAATATATTCTCCTGCTGGACCTAAAATTAGATTATCACGAACTAAAACATTGACTGATCCATATATTTGAATGCCCGAACCACAATTTTTTACAACAGAACCATTCATAGAAAGAACATTGCTTGTAGTTAAATCTAATGCGCCTGGAAAATTACCGAAGAATGTAGATGTAATATTAACATTTTCAGAATCACTTGCTGATATACAAAGAGTAGAATATCTTTCTGTCTCTAAACCATTAGATATATTTGTTCCAGAAATTGCAAGATCTTTTGATCCCTCAGCAAACAATGCTGGCCCAGAAGTATTTCTGATTTTAATATCTTTTAATTTTAAAAATTCACTATTAGGAAATCCCAATGCTGAATTATTACTTTCAATACCTAAAAAAGAACGGTCATACAACAATTGGAATTGTGCATTTCCATCAATAACTATGTCTCTCAAGACAAAGTTTTTAGTAGTCCAATTAGTTTGAACTGCAGTAGAATCATATCCTGCAGGAACAAACATAGAATTTCTCAATCCACTCATAGGAGTGTCATTAATTTTTGTTGTATTCCAATATTGTTTTTTTAATACAGTAGCATCATCTAATCCACGTAAAGCAAATCCATCAGGAATTTTTAATTGATCAATTAAATATGTACCTCCAGGAATAATTAAAAAATCTGTACCATCTGTAGATAATTCATTGATTGCTGTCTGTAATGCAACAGTATCATCATGATAAACATAAACAGGGTAAGTAGAATCAATTTCTAATCCTTGTATATCAATAACAAAACTATTACTATTTCCATCAACGGATTTAACATCCCCTGTTGCCCATCCTCTTTTTTTATTTACAGGAGGATTGATATTAAAATGTACTATGTCATTAGTTTTATACGTTCCATCTGCATTTTTACTTGTCCAAGATGGAACATCATATTCTCCATAGTCAATATAGTCTGTTGTTAGAGTAGAAATTACTCCAGTAGAGGGATTAGAAAATTCTTTCTGCCCCAATACAGCAAACAATTTGAATGCCGATTGATTACCTCCAATACCAGATATAGAATTTTCAGCATTAATTAAAGAATCAAATATTCCTCTATAGATTAATATTCCTTCTGTAGTACTATTTCTAGTAATATTAATTGTGTTATAATTTGATTCACTTAAATTTGCTGGCGATAAATTTTGAACAATTTTAGTGTCAGGTATTACAACATATTCACTAACATCTCCAGTAAGAAGATTGTAAGATGCAAATGCATAAACATAATATTTTTTATCAATGTTCACATCATTAAATTCATTTGCTACAAATGAAGGAGTAATTGTTATTTGAGCAATATTAGGAGCATCTGGAAGGTTTATTGCAGGTGTAGTGCTTGCCCCAAATATTTTTACTTGTTGTAATGTATTAAAATATTGAATATCATCCACAGTATCTAAAACAACTTGCAAATAACTATTTGAATCAATAACAACTGTTCCAGAATTTAAACCAACACCACTAGTTTTTACAAGATAAGAATTCCCATCTCCTGAAGCACCATATTGAGAGGCAACATCATAAACAGTTTCAGTTGGCAATATAAAATTGTAATAGGTGCTTCCATTATTAGAAAACTGCCATCTAACTTCATCAGGATTCCACTTGATACATCCTGCAGTATCACTATCTGTTTCTTTAATACTGTTTACTACCAATTTACCAGTAGATGTAATATCATTAAAAGTAACGTTAGATGTAGTACTAATGTCTTGTACTAAACCAAAGGTTAATGTGTCAGAAGTATCATCTCTTGTTATATTAACAGAAGTTCCACCTGCAAAGAAAATATCATCAGTAACACCTGCGCCTGCATTTCCACCTGCAGTCAGTCGCAATCCTTTCGTAGTATTACTAGCACCATTAATTGTAGAAATATTATAAGTTGTGTTTAAGTCTGCCGGACTAGTCCAATTTATTCCAGTTGCAGTAGAACTGAGAACTTGACCCGAGTCACCTGCTTCGCCATCAGCATCATGTAAAGGTCCTAATACGCTTAGAGTTTTTCCCGAGTTTATCTTTAACCCTTCAAGAACTTCAACTTGTAAGTTCTCTGTATTGTCACGATTAGTTAATTGGTTTGTCTTTACTAGGGACATAGCTTCCCGTCAAACGTATATTTTTATTCTTTTGTATTTATAAAAAGCGGGAGATCGGACTTGAACCGACGACGTTCAGTTTGGAAAACTGACGCTCTACCATCTGAGCTACACCCGCATGAAAAGGGGAGGTCAATCCCCAGGACACATGCACGCCACCTGTTTTTTATTCAGTTGAGAAACAGGAAATCAACCACACGGAAGGGGTCATTTGGATCCACCACTTGCTCTTTAACTGGAAGCAAGAAACCAGGCGGGAGAGAGTCCCATCCGCACCACCAATTCTTTTAGGAAATTGGAAACCTACTTTGTCTCGGAAACAAAGTTGTTGATGACTTCTGCTTGCTGAAGCACATCTTCCAGTGATGGATATTTTTCAGCAAAATTTGCCGAGATCAAACCATCTGGATTTTGTCGTTGTGCTACTTCAAACTCCATAGAGTAGTTATCTTGTAGCATGTTGTATGCTTGCTTGAAAATTTCAAAGCGAAGCTCATAAGGTGTTTTGGACATAATTTGTCTCCTGTGTATGTGTGTGTAGAAGGGGGATTCACCCGACCAGGGCGCTTTTAGAGTCATCCCGAGACTAACTGAAGGTGATAGTATCATCATCATTTTTATCAATAACGATGTCTCCTTTAGGGAAATCAAGAACGTTATCTAGGGAATCCATATCACCACCAGGACGATTGAGATAATCAGACGACAGATTGAAGTTGTATTCAAGTCTGTCACTTTCCCATTGTGTTGAGTTGTCAGTAAAACGAATAGTATTACCAACTTTTTGATTTAACTCACGAACATCATTTAGTAAATTAAAGAGGTCAGTGAGATAATAATCTTCGCCCTCAGCAAGAGCGTTGATAAGTGCTTGACGTGCAGAATCTTCTGCTTTTTCAAGATGGGACTTAATTGACATAGGGATTTCTCACAGAATTGAATTTACGATAGGCACATACATCTGGATCGGGATCAAGCCAGCGCACATACTCAAAATCTTCTAGACAGGTGTCGAGTTGCATCTGATTGTCAAGGTAATACATGTCTGTATAACGCTTAGTCCATTCATTCATTTTTTGAATGCGGTAGTCAGGTCTACCATTGATCTCCAGAAGACCGCACTGGACGTAGCGGTAAGGAAATCTCTCAAGAATGACTGTCGGTTTCATCGGGTTCCTTGTTACTTCCATATTGTAGCACCTCCTCATCGTCATGTAAAGGGGGTGTGCCAGTTTTCTTTCTGACCTGCTTGCTGCTCCAGAATGCTAGAGCAATTAATGCAAAGTAGAATAAAGTATCATCAATCATCACAAGGAAGAAGACGAGACCACCACCAAACCTCAACCAGTTAGGCAATCTTTTGGTGGCTTTACCTACTACAGGAGCAATATTCTTTTCAAACTTGAAGTAAAGAATTGCTGTCAGTGTAACTGTGATCTCACTCATCGGAACGATGAAGTATAGAGACAGAAACACAAAGATAGGCCAGTAGTATCTCTCTGGAATTTTTTGGATTAGAGAGATATACTTAGCAATTAACTTTTTAACTAGCATCGTCATGTGTTGTCATCATATCTTCCCAGTCAGAATCAGTAACCTGATCTGCTAGTTCTTGGTATTCATCAGCAGGGACTGCCATGACAGCAGTTCCATCTGGTTTACGAACTATAAAGGATTCACCTGCTTCAATGCGATCCATGTATGCATCGAAGTCTTTTTCAAATTCAGCAAACGGGACTTCAACCATTGATCTCCTTAAAATCGTTTTCAAAAATTGCCAAACCAGAATCGGTCAGGACATGGTTATACATCTTGTCGAACACAGCAGGTGGCAATGTGCATATATTAGCACCATACATGAAGCAACGCGAGACATGGTGGACATCTCTCAAACTGGCAGCAAGGATCTTGGTGCGAACACCGTGAGCACAATACAAACCAGAGATAGCACGAACAAGTTCAACACCACTGAAAGAATTGTCATTCAGTCTGCCAATAAATGGTGAGATGTATGTTGCTCCTGCCTTCGCTGCCATCACTGCCTGAGCGGCGCTGAAACACAAAGTGACGTTAGTCTCCACACCTTGAGTGGTGAGTTCTTTACATGCCTTCAGACCCTCTACGGTGAGGGGCAGTTTGATCGTAACATTGTCAGCAATATCACGATACTTAATAGCATTGGTAAGCATCTCAAAGCAAGACTCACCTTCTACTTCAGCAGAGATGCTTTCAAAGGCAAAGTTATTTGCTAGAGTTTTAATGAACTCCACGTAGTCTACACCAGACTTACGAACTAGTGTAGGATTTGTAGTAATACCATCAACTAGACCAGTCGTATAGCGTTCAGCAATTGCTTCGTAGTCAGCAGTGTCTAGGAAAATTTTCATATTCAGTAGGTTGATTACACTCCGATGCGTTGCTGCATCGAGATACATTGTTCTTTCATATTATACCGGAGTTTATAGTTCTTTGTCAAGACATAATACCCATCAATGGTCGAACCATCATCTGTCCACCCGTAGGCAATTACTTTCTCACATGCTCCATCAATAGTAAAGCATTTATTGCTATGTAAGTATTCGTGATAACGAGCGTCTAGATTAATCATTAGCGTTCCTCAAAATTAATGCGACGGACCTTACGTTGGCGTCGTTCTTCCTGGTATTTTAGGTCATCTGGTGTCAGCATACCATGATATTTAATTTTTTTGTCATAATTTGTAAGGACTACTTGACCCAAGTCAATTGCTCCTACAGTATCGTCTACGACTTTCATCTGATTTGGGCATCCACAGAACTGAACTTTGCTGGTGCTTGTCAGTTCTTTGTTGCATAATTTACATCTTGCAGATAACATTTGTAAGCATTTAACCTCATATGTGTAATGCTCGAAGAGGGGATCGAACCCCCGACAACTTGAATGTAAATCAAGTGTTCTACCGCTGAACTATTCGAGCGAACTCCTCCACCTGGGCTCGAACCAGGGACAGCGAAATTAACAGTTTCGAGCTCTACCAACTGAGCTATAGAGGATTATACGATGGACTTATTGGTATGCTTCCTATGGGGCATTTTTCCAACCCTAACATACCAACAGTTTCCAAAGGAGCAAAGAGAGTAACCATCTCTCAGATCACAGTGTGGTTAACACCGCCGCAGGCGAGCTCATTCCCTGTCTAACGCCCCGTGGAGGATTCGCACCCCCGACATTCACCGTGTAAAGGTGCTGCTCTACCACTGAACTACACTGCCAGATTCTCGGACGATAACCAACTTTCGGGGTGGTCTCTATTAAGTATCACGCCCCATGATACTCCGAGAAACGGAAGATGTTGGATTCGAACCAACGGATAACCGCTTATCGGGAATACTAAGATAATCTTCAGCCAAATTTACACCAGTTTTTTGGTTATTTTTGGATGGAACTAATCTTAGGACAAATGTTTTACTACAATCATTTGGATCTATGTAGTAACATTTATCTGTGTCTGGACAGTAGACACACATCACATCAATTTCATTTTTATCATAATCTTGAGTATGAGTTCCATTTCTATCTGTCCAGCAAGTCATAAAAGGGACTGCTATTTTACCATTTCTTGATGCTCTATACTTGACTTGGACTCTTAAAAAGTTTCTATCTTTATAGGCAACAAGGTCAAAAGGAGAGTGTTCTGTGTGAGGAGTAAGAATTAGATATCCTTTCTCATATAGATCAAGTTGTGCTTTTAGAACTCCAAGATCTCCTTTGTTTTTAGTATGGTGTTCTTTCATACAAGTTATGTTATCTCTTATTATTTATAAGAGTAACAACTTACCCGTATGTTACTTAGAACAACCAACAGGCTCACCTGGAATCGAACCAGGGACATTCGCTTAGAAGGCGAAGGTTATATCCTCTTAACTATGAGCCCAAACGGTTGTTCTAAGAAGGCAGTTGCTCTGTCTCCTGAGCTAACGGGGCATATGGATAGTATACACTATCCAATTTTATTTGTCAAGAGAAATTAAATTTCTCTCTATAGTCCCATGCATAGATTTCACGGTTGCCTTTGATGCCCCATCCCAACCAGTAGTAAGCAGGTTTCATGTAATAAGATACAGTCTGTCCACCGCCTTCAAATTGTGGAAGAACACGTTGAAAGATAGGTTCGTTAATCATCCAGCGAGTCTGACCCTCCAGACTACTGGGATCGCACACGTATTTAGCACAGAAGTTTCCAAGACCTTTGTAGCGTCCAATACTAGTCCACTGGATCAAACCATACCCACCAACCTTACATTCAGTATAGGAGACACGAGCACCACCTTCACAAATGTTGGGGATGAACTTACTCTCTTGCTTGATGTTACCCATAATCGCAGCAAGGGCATTACGATCAGAGATCTTTGTCATCTTCTGAAGTTCTTCAAGCACATACTGCTCCGCTGGAGTACAGTCCACACATTTCCATGTGAGTTTATACTCGATTGCAGGAGTTTCTACTACAGGTGGTGGAGAATCAATCTCAGTAATAGAAGGGGAAGCACAAGCAGAGCTAGTCAATGTCAGTGCTGTCAATGCTAGAATTCGTTTCATCATAATCAAAATAGTCTTTACGGTAGTACCTTCCGAGGATGTTGCTATTATAGTAGACAGGCGTCCCGTTGTCAAGTGCCTCCGTCAGAACACCGTGAACGAAGAGCTGGCAGGTCTCTTCCTCTATAATAACAGTTTCTTCTACAGGTTCTAATTTTACTTGTTCAGGTTCTGAGGAAGGGGAGGATGTGCATTCTGTCAACTGCCCACTCATGGGTCACCTGCAGAGTCTTTTCCAAAATTTCCATAACATTACAGTTATATATGAACGCAGTATAGCACTATCAGTATAAATAGTTTTATGGTAGAAAGTATTTTTATGTCTTGGAGATATAACGAAGAAGACTTTACTGAAGCACCCAAAGGTATAGAAGGATTTGTTTATTTAATAACAAATTTGACGAATAATAGAAAATATGTTGGTAAAAAATCTTTTTGGACAAGAAGAAAAGATAAAAAGACTGGTAGAAGAAAAACAAAAGAGAGTGATTGGAAAAAATATTTCGGTTCTTGTGATCCATTAAATGAAGATATAAAACTTCTTGGTGAAGATAAATTTTTGAGAGAAATACTCTACCTATGTCCTCATAAAAAATCAATGTCTTACTATGAAACTATGGAACAATTTAAAAGAGATGTTCTAATGACAGATAATTATTATAATACAAATATTGAAGGAAGATTTTTTGTGAGTGAAAGAACAGGAATTTACGAAGTAGTTATGAGAAACGATAAGTTCTGCGATATGAGAAGTGAAAAAATGAAAGATAAATCATACAATCCAATGTATAAGCCAGAAGTTCGTGAGAAGTTTAGTAAAATGTATTCTGGTGAAGGAAATCCTATGTACGGTAAAAAACTTACAAAAGAGCATAAAAAAACACTCACTACATCAAGGAATGTAAAAGTGAGTGATGGAAAAAATATATGGGAAAGTGTCACTTCATATATTAAAGAAAAAAAGATAGGATTTCAAAAATACAAAAATCATTTAAAAGAAGGTCTAATCTTTATTGTTAATTAATTTTATCATAGTTCTTGAATTATCAGGTATATTTTCTACCGGTGGTCTTATTGGTAATCTTGTAAACAAAACCATAGTTGTCCCCAATAAGAGACCCGTCAAAGACGCTCCCACGATACATCCAGGGATTCGGATACTCTTTATTTTCTGCCACATACTCATGATATAACCTCCATTATTTATTCAGTCCCATGGGTCACGTATTTGTATTTTATTGCCTGTAGTTGAAATGCTTTTGCTAGACTTGACGGACCCCTTGAGAGGAGATCTCTCTCCTCCTGACTGGGTAGGTTTGTCTGTAGAAGGTCTTCCCTCCAACCAGGTAAAGAATATCTTATCACAACTGAAAACCAGCGAACGTATCTTTTTCAACATCTTGTTTAATACTCCCAATTAGATATGATTCTACTTCTGTTTCCTGAGGAGCAACTTGCATACCTTTAGAAGATAACCAGTGCTCGGTCCATGGTAGAGGGTTATTTGTGATAGGAGTATCAAAAATTGCCTTCAATCCAATGGACTTTAGACGACGATTAGCAGTCCACTCAACATACTTAGCAAGAAGTTTATCGTTAAGACCAATGAGAGAACCATCTTTAAACAAATACTCTGCCCAAGACTTCTCTTCTTCTACACACTCACGGAACATCTGATAGACATTCTCTTCCTCTTCCTTAGCAATCTCAACCATCTCAGGATCATCACCTTCCAACCATTTTTTGATAATGTTCTTGGTGATAGTCATGTGTTGACTCTCATCTCTAGCAATGAGACCAATAATCTTAGCAGATCCTTCGAGAAGTTTAAGTTCACCAAAAGCAAACGAACAAGCAAATGATACGTAGAAACGAATGCCTTCTAGAATATAGACATTAACCACAGCACGATACAATTTACGCTTAAGTTCACGAAGTTCTATCTGTGCTGTTGGAACTTCATCTAAAGCATGTTCCCATTGATTACCAGCACCCCATTCCTGTGCTGCCTGTAGAAACTCATCATAAGCACTAGTAACTGACTGTGCTCTCGCAAGAATCCTGTCATCATCTAAGATTTTATCAAAGACATCAGAAGGATCAGCATATACATTCTTAATAATGTGAGTATAAGAGCGACTATGGATCATCTCCATGGTCTGCCAGATGTTCATAGCACCCTCAAGCTCGGGTAAGCTGCAATAAGGCATGAAAGCCATGCCAGGACCACGACCTTGTACAGAATCCAGGAGGATCTGATATTTGAGGTTCGATGTGAAGATGTGTTTTTGTGCATCATTTAAAACTTGATAGTCAGCGCGATCTTTCTGTAGAGATACCTCTTCAGGACGCCAAAAATAACCTAATTGTTGCTGTGTAAGTTTATCAAACACAGGATACTTAAACTTATCATATCTCTGAACCCCAAGAGGAGGTCCAAAGAACATCTTTTGCTTGGTGCTGTCAACGATACTTGTATTGAATACCGTCATACCATCTACTTGACTACGCATTTGATTGTTTGTCCTAAATTTTGCAACTGTCACAGGCGTCCTCCTCGGTTTCTAGAATTTGGGATAGTAAATCTTCAATGGATTCTTTTTTTTCCTCTGTTAGTTCTTGTTGATCATCTTTATTATCGTATGTGTTTTGATAATAAGAAGTTTTCCATCCATACTTGTATGTTTTCAGGAAATCACCTGCCATAACAGATACTGGAACTTCATTGTTCTCATAGTTCTCTGGATTATAACTCCAGTTTCCAGAAATTGCCTGATCAAAAAACTTTTGCATAGCGGCAACGATTTTAATATATCCATCGTTGTCTTTCATATCCCATAGAAGAGTGTAGTTATTCTTGAGACTACCATACTGAGGAACGATCTGTTTGAGTGGTCCTTTCTTGGACTTTTTAGTGGACAAATATCCTCTAGGTGGTTCAATTCCATTTGTTGCGTTTGACACAACGGAACTGCTTTCCGATGGCATTTGTGCGGACAGTGTGCTGTGTCGTAATCCAAACTCAGCGATAGATGCCCGAAGAGAATCCCAATCATGATTCAATTCCGTTCCACAGAACTCATCGATATCACGCTTGTAAGTGTCGATTGGGAGGATACCGTCTGCATACTTGGTTCTATCAAAATATCCACACTTGCCCTTCTCTTGAGCGATGGCATTACTTGACTTAAGCAAGTAATATTGGAAAGATTCAGACAAGTCATGGACGAGTTTCCATGCGGTTGGGTCGTCATAATGTTCTCCATTTTTTGCTAGGTAATGTGCTAGTCCGATATAACCAATACCAAGAGATCTACGATTCTTAGTGCTCAATTCTGCTGCTTCTACTGGATACTCCTGATAATCTACCAGTTCCTCCAGACCACGAACAGCAAGATCACAAATTTCTTCCAGTTCATCTTTCTTTGATACTTTACCTACATTAACAGCAGATAAAATACACAAAGCAATCTCACCATTAGGGTCATCGATATGCTGAAGTGGTTTTGTTGGGAGAGTGATCTCCTGGCAAAGATTACTCATGTAAACTTTGTCCTTAAAGGAAGAATGTGCATTACAATGGTCGATATTCATAAGATATAACCGACCAGTCTCTGCTCTCTCCTTTAGAATATCTAGGATAAGTTCTTGTGCCCCGATAGTCTTTCTTGGAATAGACTGATCTGATTCATAGTCCACATAGCGAGCGTCAAATGCATCAGTACCAAAAGCATCATAGAGACCTGGTACGTCATGCGGTGAGAATAAGCTAATCTGCTCATTCTTAATGAAACGTTCGTAGAAAAGTTTTGAAATTT
>Ga0213868_10000874_pt1 | contig 29430 bp, 25 predicted proteins | sample PICome_9_FD_160087 | JGI IMG/M metagenome (GOLD analysis project Ga0213868, IMG submission 160087) | Coastal seawater microbial communities near Pivers Island, North Carolina, United States - PICO127 | ecosystem: Environmental > Aquatic > Marine > Coastal | place: USA: North Carolina... | reverse complement strand
ACATTAGATCCAATTTCTACAATCTCACCTACAAACTCATGGCCTATAGTCATTGGTGTTGTGATGTTATCTTGTGCCCATTTGTCCCAGTTATAAATATGAAGATCAGTACCACAAATAGCAGTTCGTTTAATTTTAATTAGGACATCATTAATGCCTATCTCTGGCATTGCAACATCCTCAAGCCAAAGGCCGGGTAATGCTTCTTTTTTTATTAATGCTTTCATAGAATCTTATCCTTAGCTAATGCAAATGAATGAAGAGCAGAATCTAAATCTTCTTTTGAGAATGATGCTGACATTTGAGTTCTTATTCGTGCCATTCCTTTTGCAACAACTGGATATGAAAAAGCTATCACATAAACACCATTATTTAACATTTCTGCAGCAAATTTTGCTGCCAATGAAGCATCACCTATCATTATTGGAATGATCGGGTGTTCTCCTGGAAGTAAATTAAATCCAAGATTCTCTAAGCCATTACGAAAATATTTAGTATTTTCTTTAAGTTTTGTCTGGAGATTAATTGAAGTTTCAACCAAATCAATAGCTTTGATTGCTCCAGCCACTATTGGTGGAGCAACTGTGTTGGAAAATAGATATGGTCTTGATCTTTGACGAAGCAGATTAACAATTTCACTATGAGCACTTGTATAGCCCCCACTCGCTCCTCCTAGTGCCTTTCCAAGCGTTCCTGTAATAATATCAACCTTGTCCATACATTTATGATATTCGTGAGTTCCTCGGCCTGTATCTCCTATGAATCCCGTTGCATGGCAATCATCAAAGTGCACTAATGCATCATATTTTTCAGCAAGTTCACAAATTTTATCAAGTTTTGCAATCGTTCCATCCATTGAGAAAACGCCATCAGTTGTTATTAATTTGTAACGAGCTCCATTTAAAACAGCTGCTTTTAATTGAATCTCTAGATCATCCATATCATTATTTTTATAGCGATAACGAGATGCTTTGCAAAGTCTAATGCCATCTATAATGCTTGCATGATTAAGCGAATCAGATATCACCGCATCGTCACTACTTAAAATAGTCTCATACAGACCAGCATTTGCATCAAAACATGATGGGTAAAGTATAGTGTCTTCCATACCAACGAATTTACTTAATTTATTTTCTAATTCTTTATGTAAAGTTTGGGTCCCGCAAATAAATCTAACTGAGGCCATTCCATAACCCCAATCATCTAAGCCTTTTTTTGCTGCATCTTTTATACAACGGTTCTCAGCAAGACCTAGATAGTTATTAGCACAAAGATTAATTAAATTATTTACCTCTATCGTATTTACGATTGAGCCCTGAGGAGTAGTTATTTCCCGCTCAGTTTTATACAAGCCATCATCATAAATTTGATTAAGTTGATTTGCTAAGTGAGATTTAAAATTACCATACATAATTAATTGCCTTGTGTAATAGTCTTAATTGAATTAAAAAATTTATTTAGATATAAATTCATTAACCTCTTTTAAAAATCTATTAAATGATGGTTGATGGTTATACATCATATGCCCTGCTTCAAATTCAGAAAAAACAACCCTACTCATATCAACTGAATTATCATTCATAAAATTTTCAGCTGTAAAGCATGGAGTAGCAAGGTCGTAAAGTCCACATGATACATAAACTTTAAAATCTTTATTATATCTTTGCGCTCTAGCTATATGAGGAACAGTATTAACATAACCAAAATCATTACCTTTCCATTTTTGAGGGTGTTTCCAACCTAAATAAACATCTGAGTCACCACTTTGATATAACATTTTCATTTCAACACCTATCTCGGCAAACCAAGTGTGCATAGCTGTAACATAAGCAGACATGAAACCCTCACTAGATACATCTGTGTCTGAATTTTGACCACCAGAAATATAATCAGATGTCTTATATCTTGAATCAAGTCTGCCTACAGAATAACCCTCGTCTCTAAGAAGCTCTTTTCGAAAACTCGACGGATCAATTCTTAGATTAAAATCTTCAACAAATCTTTTAGATAGGCCAGTAAAAGATACATATTCATTAATTAAATTTTCTTTTTCTTTGGCATCTAGACGAGATCCTTTAAGCAATGCTGGACCATAAACATTTAAACTAAAGTTTTTTGAATCTTTATAAAATTCCTTTAGTGATTTTTTTGTATTTACTTTTCCATGGTAAAACGCAGTTGCAGCATATGATGGAAAGAATCCATAATGAGGACTATTATTTCCTGGATGAAATACCAAATATTGATAATCTGAAGCAGGAGCAACCATTAGCAATCCATTTACCTCTATTGGAGTAATATCACCTGATCTTAATTCAGAGACAAGCAAAGGCCCTCTTATACCTCCATAGCTCTCCCCTAATATATATTTAGGAGAGTTCCAGCGTTTGTTATCTGTAATCCAACGTCTTATAAATTCTGCAATAATTTTTGGATCTTCATTTACACCCCAAAATTCTGAACCTTCATGACAGCCAGCCGCCCTACTATAACCAGTTCCAACTGGGTCAATAAAGACCATATCTGTTTCACTTAAAGGAGAAAGTTTGTTATCTACGATGTCATAAGGCGCCGAACCATCATCTGACGCATCACTTGGCACTTTTACTACTTTTGGTCCAAGCACACCCATATGTAACCATAATGACGCTGAACCAGGACCTCCGTTAAATACAAACATGACAGGTCTGTTTTCTTTACTATCAACAATATATTCTGAATAAAAAAATGAAGCTAAGGGTGCACTGGAATTTTCTTTTTCATAAAGAATTTTTTCTTTAAGACTGGCGCTATAGTTAAGTTTTTTTCCATTAAATATACCTTCAAAATCCTTTGTAAAACTTTTTTCATTAATGATTGTATTTTCTTCACAAGCATTAGTATCTTCATCAGATGTGACAGCATCTAAAGAAAATAAAACCGATGCAAATATAAGGGCAAATAGATATGCATTCTTCATAAATAACTCCATAAATTTTTAAATATAGCTTATCACTTATTCTATATTTTATTTTTAAATAGCTCTTTGTAATAATCTCTTGCAATATCAGCAAAATCAATAACATTTTGGCTATAAACTTTCATTTTTCCTGATTCAGGTCTAAATGAACTTGAAAGCATGACAGATGGATACCAATGTTTTGCCCAAACACCATCATAGTCTTTAAGACCAGTTGTCCAACAAAGCATTAAAGGATCCCAATCAATATTAAGTGCAAAGCAAAGTTTCTTTAATGTTGTTTCACTGTTATTTCTTAAATCACTTGCATCTACAACCACAGGAGTTTCGCCCCCTTCTTGTAAAAGGTAGTTATAAAGATCAAATTGTTCCTTGAAACCAAAGTCTTCAAATGTTGCTTCCGGCCATTTATCAAGAAAGCTAGAAATCACTTCTTCAGGCTTTCTTATTAAGAAACAGTTTGTACAAGATAAAATCCATTTTTTACTGTGGTTGGGATGTAAATGGTGAACCATGTGTTTTTGATAGCAAATACCATTGCCAGCAATCTTAGTGCAGGCTTTAACAACTTGATTATAATCATTCTCTTGAGATTTTATAACTTCATCAAACATTGGATGTTTCTTATTAGTTGTTATCAAATATGAGGCATAGAATGGCTCATCATATACAGCAGTAACATCTCTTCTGTTCCCAAAACTCCTCATTAAAGCTGTGGATAGATTGCGTGGTCCTGACCAGATTGCAATGTTTTGCCTTTTAGACACTATGAGTTAAGTCGTTGTATAGATGAAGGAGTTGTTGAGTCATTGAGTAATTAGCATTGTTTTCAATCAATCTACCATCTATAGATTCCACAGAAACTAATGAGCCTAGAGTTCCAGTTATAAACGCCTCATCGGCTGAATATACATCCACTAAAGAAAAGTTCTTCTCAAATATAGGTATGTTATTAGATATACAAATCTCAATAATTTTTTTTCTAGTAATGCCGTTCATGCAATAGTCACCAGTACTAGTCCAAACCTGGCCATTTTTTACTATAAAGAAATTACAAGAATTAGTTGTACTGACAAAACCATGAGGGTCTAGCATTAAAGCCTCATCAGCTCCTGCTTTTTCTGCTTGTATGCAGGCCAATATACAATTAAGTTTGGAATGACTATTAAGCTTAGGATCTTGTACCATGGGGTTTCCTCTTACTTGAGAAACTGTAGCTAATTTTATTGGTGGATTGTCCGTAGCATCTTCAGAATGCTCCATGATGATTACTATTGTTGGTCCGTTAAGAGAATAGGATGGTCGTTGAAACGGTTTACTTTTTACCCCACGAGTAACCATAAGTCTTGCGTGGGCTTTGTCAGTCATTTTATTAGCTTCTTGAGTTTTAAATAGCTCCTTTTTTATATCATTTTTAGTCAATCCAATATCAAGATCTATAGCCTTAGCACCCTCGAACAACCTATCAATATGATCATCTAAAAACAGCCATTTTTTATTAACTAGTCGTATACCCTCCCATATGCCGTCTCCCATCATAAAACCACTATCATAAACAGAAACACTGGCATCAGCTTTTGAAATCAATTCACCATCTATGTAAATTATGATGTTTTCATTTAGTTTAATATGAGACTCAAGGTTATTTTTCATACAGCTTAAAGTAATTTTATATTACGTAAGATACTAATATAAATGATAGCAAGATTGCAATTACCCATAAAATTAATGCATGGAGAACAATCCCTTTGTTCAAAGTTAACATAGATTGTTTATCTATAGATGTCCCGATGCAAAACAGACCAGTAAAAAGAAAAATATTACTAGTTTGATCAATAAATAAGGCTGTCATATTGCTAATATCAAGATAGGTATTTAAAAATAATACAGCTATAAAAATAAGAACAAAAATAGGCATTTTAAAGGTTGTTTTTTTATCATAAAAAATTGAAAGAACTATCATGAGAGGAATCAACCAAAGCGTTCTAGTTAATTTGATTGTAGTAGCAACATCAACAGACTCTTCGCCGAAAGAAAGTGCTGCTCCTAAAACTGAAGCAGTATCATGAATTGAAAGAGCAACCCAAGCTCCAAAAAACTCCTGCGACAATCCAAAATAAGTACCTATAAAAGGAAAAAAAACTAGCGCAAATGCATTTAATATAAAAACTAATGAGATAGAGGTCACTAGTGACTTAGGGCTAGCTTTAACAATAGGTGCAATGGCTGCGATTGCTGTAGCACCACATATTGCTGTGCCGCTAGATATGAGAATAATTTGGTTACGTTTTAAATTAAAAAATTTACCAATAATGAATCCAAACAATAAAATCAAAAGAACAAATATTGAGATGAAAGGAATAAAGGTCTTTGTTAACTCATATGCATCATAAATAGGTATTGAAAATGCTAATAAAATAATACCAATTTGAATAAGCTTTGAGCCAACTTTTTTAGTGAAAAAACTTTCGAGCAAGTCAAAATAATATGCAAAAATAATGCCCAATAATAACGACATAAATGCAGAACCTATATAAACAGAAACTGATATAAATATTAGGGCTATTAAATGAGACATTACGATTTGTTACCTTATTAATATGTAATAATTATTTAATTAACTTTATAGATAATAACGTATAAAAACTATGATGCAGGCACCAAAACCAAAAAAAATACCATACATTCTGGAACAACATAATCACTCAAGAACAGATAATTATTATTGGTTAAGAGATGACTCAAGAACTAATAAAGAAATGCTTTCATATCTGGAATCTGAAAATGAATATGCAGATCAATGGTTTAGTTCTAGAAAACCATATTCTGATGAAATAGCCGCTGAGCTAATACAACAAATACCAGATGAAGAAACCTCTTTTGGATTTACTAATAATAGAATTAAGTATTTCAATAAAATTAAAAAAAATGACCAATTGCCTCGTTACTTCAGAATGGTAAATGGAAAAGAAGAGTTGCTAATAGATGCAAACGAAAACCTAAAAAATCAGGAATATTATTCAATCCAATCTATATCCCCTTCTCCTAGTAACAAATATGTTGCTTTTAGTGAGGACAATACAGGAAGGCGAGAATTTACTATTAAAGTTCTTGATACTGAAACCATGGAGGTTCTTGCAGATTGCATAGAATTGACATCAGGAGCTCCTATATGGTCAAAAGACAATAACTACCTAATATATTCAAAAAAAGACCCAATAACACTTATATCGGATTCAGTCTTTGTACATAAAATTGGAACAAATAGCACAGAAGATAAACTACTCTTTAAAGAGGAAGACTTAAAATTTAATATCTTCTTATCACTATCTAAATCTAAAGATTACATATATATAAATATTGATTCAACAGATGAAAATGAAATTAGATTAATAGATACAATGGAGCCTCTCGAGTCACCATTGGTCTTTATGGCTAGAACAAATAATCATTTGTACTACTTAGATCATGTCGAAGATGATAAATTTTTTGTCTTATCAAATCATAAGGCTCCAAATTTCCATGTCTTACTTTCGGACATGAAGACAAAAAATATTAAAGATATGAATGTGATAGTTCCTCACAATGATTTAATTTTTATAAATAATATTTATACGATTAGTAATCATTTAATACTTGAAGTTAGAAAAAATGGGTTGCCAGAAATTACTATTCTAGACCTTCTAACTGACTCACAATCAGATATTAAATTTGAAGATCACGCATACGATGTAGCTTTATCATCTAATAATGAGAAACAGAATTTAAAATTTAACTACACATACTCTAGTCTTACTTCTCCTGAATCAATATATAGCTATGACCTAAAAGAAAATAAATCAAATTTATTATGGCAAAAGGATATAGTTGGCTTTGATGCAACTAATTATATTGATAAGCGTCTTTTTGTAGAAGTTAGAGATGGAACCAATGTTCCTGTAATTTTTTTATCTAGGCTTGATACCAACCTTAAAGAAGCACCTATTTTATTTTATGGTTATGGTTCTTATGGTATCAATATAGATGCAACTTTTAGATCTTCGTTATTGCCGCTTATAGATAGAGGTTTTGTGTTCGCTATTATTAATATACGTGGTGGCGGAGAGATGGGCAAACATTGGTATGAAGAAGGTAGATTATTAAATAAATTGAATACCTTTAATGATTTCAATGACGTTGTAAAGTCTGTTCTTAATCAGAATATTGGGAATTCTAAAAAAGTATTTGCACGTGGAGGAAGTGCTGGCGGTCTTTTGATGGGCGCTATTATTAATTTTGAACCTACCCTTTATAGAGGAATCTTGTCCGGCGTCCCATTTGTAGATGTGCTGACTACTATGTCTGATCCAACAATACCTCTTACAACTTTTGAATATGGTGAATGGGGTAATCCAGCAAATTTAGATGAATATAATTACATCAAACAATATTCACCATATGACAATATTAACGATTACAACTATCCTTCTGTTTTTGTTACATCTAGTTTATATGACTCACAGGTTCAATATTTTGAGCCAGCAAAATATATTGCAAAATTAAGAGATCATAACCAATCAGCTAACAATATTATTATGAAGATGAATCTTATTGGTGGTCACGGGGGGTTGAGTGGAAGATTGAATCAATTCAACGAAATCTCTATGGAATATAGTTTTATTCTAAACTTAGCTGATGAAGATACCAAATATTAACGACTGTGATAAACTCAATTTTTTTATAAATAATTAGCATGAAATTTAATAGTATTTTAGAAACCGTTGGTAATACACCAAGCATCAAGATAAATAATTTAGCACCAGAAGGTATTGAGCTTTATGTTAAAGCGGAATACTTTAACCCTGCGAGCTCTGTAAAAGATAGACTTGCTTTGAGTATAATTAATGAAGCTGAAGCTAATGGCACCTTAAAACCTGGACAAACTGTAGTTGAAGCCACTAGTGGTAATACAGGTATAGGCTTAGCATTTGTTTGTGCTTCTAAGAATTATCCTTGTGTTATTACAATGCCAGAAAGTGCATCAATAGAAAGAAGAAAAATGATGCGTTTCTTAGGAGCAAAAGTGTTATTAACTCCTGCTGCTGAGGCTGGCTCTGGTGCATATAACAAAGCAAAAAAACTTGCTGATGAAAATGGTTGGTTTTATGCAAGGCAATTTGAAAATAAAGCTAATGCAAATATTCATGAAAAAACTACCGGAAATGAAATAGTTAATGATTTTAAAGATTCCGGTTTAGATTATTGGGTTTCTGGCTATGGAACTGGTGGTACATTCAGTGGTGTTGCAAGAACGCTTAGAAAAGAAATGCCTCATACTAAACTTATAATGGCTGAGCCTGATGTTGCACCTCTTCTAGTAAATGGAAATATTCAGGAAAGAACAGATGATGGAGCTCCTGCTCAATCCCACCCTGATTGGCAACCACACCCAATCCAAGGATGGACAACTGATTTTATTCCTCTCGTGCTACAAGAGTCTATTAATGAAGATTTTATAGATGAGATAGTTCCTGTTGCAGGAGCCAACGGTATTCAATGGTCTCAAAAATTAGCTGCTCATGAAGGCATCCTTACTGGTATCTCTGGTGGATCAACTTTTGCTGTTGCTATGGAAGTTGCTAACAAAGCCCCAAAAGGCTCAAAAATACTTTGTATGTTAGCTGATACTGCAGAAAGATATTTATCTAGTCTCTTGTTTGAAGATATTGAAGCCGAAATGAATGATGAGGAATTAAATCTTTTAAATTCAACGTCCTAATAAAAAGGGAGCATAGCTCCCTTTTATGATAACTTTTACTATATCAATTTGCGGTGTATATAACTTCACATTTTTCCATAGTATCGGTAACAACTTCATCTACATACTTTAGAGATTCTCTCCAAATATCTCCCCATTTTGCACCTGCATAATAGTCATCTAGAGCAGCGCCACTTTCTGCAGCAGTATTACTTACGGCTCTTACATGATACATCCCAGTCTCTTCCTTACCACCAGCTATAGGAGCAAAAACACCTATTCTCATATCATGACCTGCTTTATTCATTGCCATTTCTAATTCTGTTACCTTTTGAACATAGGCTCTAGGATTATTAAGCTTTAGTCTCCATAGTCTTTCTGATCCTGGTTTGAGATCAAATTCCTTAATGGGTTTAAAAGTAGCAGAATACATGACCTTTCTAAGTTTATTAAAGCTAGCAGATGCATTCATTGGATCATATAAGTCAGAGGCAGCTAATGCCTTTTCAACAGATGGAAAGGCGTTCCAAACAAACATTTGGCCTTTATAATCATTGCCTGACCGAGTAACGCAAACACCAGCCATATCAGCACCAATTGCTTCAAATGGACCAGTATTGTTTCTCATATAATCTACATAAGCATCTACATTTTTAGCTTTAACCATAAGAGTATTAAAGGCCCCTTCTGGTGCCCCATTTATATTAAAAGCAAAAACTAATACAAAAAATAGTTTTAATTTATTCATAATTTTTCCCTATTATTAAATTAACAATCTTTAAATATATACGTTTATGTTTATATTTAACTCACTGAAGTATATATTTTATGTATATATAAAATTTCTATAGTTATAAAAAGTTACATATAATCTAAATATGAAAAAAAATATTAATGTTTGGCAAAACTTTATAGATCTCTCAGAAAGATCTATATTAATGATAATTGCAATAGCTACTTTGTATGCAACTGGAATTGAAATCTATAGATTAATTATCGAACAAGTAGTCACATTAAGTGACCTATTTCTTTTATTTATCTACGCAGAGGTACTGGGTATGGTTGGATCTTTTTATGCAAGTAATAGACTTCCAGTCACTCTTCCGATAATTATTGCAATGACAGCTTTAACTAGAATGATTATTCTTCAAAGCAAAGAACTTGACTCATTGAATATAATTTATGAAGCCTCAGGAATATTAATTCTTGCAGGTGCGGCCTATATCATGACTTTAAAGGATCAAATAAGCTTAGAAAAATTAAAGATTAGAAAAGATATCGAGGATTAAAAAAGGGAGCTAATGCTCCCTTTATATTAAAAAATTAATTCTAAAAGCTATAATTTACCATTAGGCCATAACTTTTATAGTTATTTGGATATCCAAAGAATGTTGTTGAAGATGGATCAGCAACAGCAGGAAAGGCAGATGTAATCCACTTATCATCATTGATATTTTTACCATAGAACATTAATGATAAAACACCACCACCAACACCTTCTTTTTCTATTCCAGCAGAAATATTTAACGTGTCTTGTTCCTTAATACCATTTCCACTAGCCTCAAGTATGGCTTGCCATGCTGGATTCTCAAGTAATTTAACTTCGCTAGCATAAAGATGGCTTAGTCTTACATAGCCATCAAATCCATTTCTTTCCCAGTTCCAGGTAATATTTGATGAAATAGTATCTTCAGGAATGTTTGTCGGTGTTGTTCCTGTTAAGTCTCCAGAAGCTGAATTAGGGAATGAGTCATACACAGGATCAATAAATAAACCACTTACTGCTAAGTCAATATTATCAGTGGGTGAGAATACCAAATCAAACTCATAACCATCAGCTGATTGAGATCCAGCGTTTGCTAATACAAAACCAGTTCCAATAAATGTATTAGATTGAAAGCCTTTAATTTCCTGATCAAACATAGCTATATTGAGATAGCCAGAAGGTAAATATATTTTTGCTCCCAATTCAAATACTTCTGCTTCTTCTGGATCAGCATACCTTTGTCCAAGACCAGTATTAGGACCGACTGGAGTTCCTGCAGCAGCAAGTGCAGCAGTTTCAGTTGCATTTGGAAGTGAGTTTCTTGATATATTCCAAGCAGTTGCTTTAAAACCAGTTGAAACACCACCATAAATTGTTACCGCATCATTTAATGCATAAGATAATTTAGCTGTATAGTCGACATTATCATCACTACTTTTTCCATCTTGTGCAGCATTTGGAAAATTAACAAATTGTGGAATAAATTGAAGTCCTTGAAGGGGTAATAAAGGGTTAAAAGCAGGATCTGTTGCTAGAACCATTGCCTGTGCTGCTGGTATACCTGCAGCAATTAATCCCATTGCACCTGCACCTACAAAGTCTAAATTTGAAAATACAGCTGTATTAATCTGATTATAAGAAACAGACTTTTCATCTTCCATATAACTCGCACCAATAATGGCATTCAGTTTTTCAGAAAGTTGAATATCAAATTGTGCAAAAATTGATTTAGTTGAATTGTCTTGGGTAGCAGTCTCTGTATTACCCTGGCCAGCTGCGAACATCAAACTATCAGGAAGACCAAAAGCAGCCGCAACGCCAGCAATGGTTCCTGCAGGTAAAAATGCATCTAGATAAGTTCTCCATAATGGTCCGTAATAGATGGATTCATTAAAATCCATATCTTCTTGATAATAAAAACCACCAAATAACCAATTTACTTTTTCATTGTCTTCAGAGTAGATTCTTAACTCTTGAGTAACACCATTTAAATCTTTTTCAATTGGACTAGGTGCAATAACATTTACAGAATCAAAATCAACATCCTGGACTTCAAAGTTATATGATTTTCTATAGGAGGTAATACTTTCAATCGTTGCATTTTCTAGATTCTTCTCTATGTGGACAGATAGACCAGAATTATCACCTTTTGAAGTAGGGTCAAAATCATAGAATGCTTTTTCTGTATAAGGATCATTGGGGATTATTTGTCCCCCTAGCATTGCAGTTACTTGATTTCCAACACCATAAGAAGCACTTCCAACAGCACAACATATTTCGTCATAATCATCGTAATCAGCTGTAATCCTGACTGATAAATCATCAGATGGAACATATAACAGCTCTGCTCTATAGGCCACTCTATCTCTGTCATTGGTAGCATTACCAGTAATAGGGTTTTCTGAATGTCCATCTCTTTTATTAAAGTTAGCACTAAAACTATAGGCAAGATTCTCATTTAGAGGACCTGTATAATATACCTTACCAACTCTTGAATTGTATTTGCCTATTCCAAAAGAAACATTCCCAGACTTTTCAAAGGATGGTTTCTTAGTAACAATATTTATGACACCAGCTGAAGCATTTTTACCAAATAGTGTACTTTGTGGTCCTCTTAGAACCTCGATTCTTTCAACCATTGGTAAATCAGATATCTGACTTTGAGTTTTAGATCTGTAAACACCATCAATAAAGACAGCGACAGATGGTTCAATACCAGGATTATTTGATCCGTTACCGAAACCTCTAATAAAGAAAGTTGTATTAACAGATGATTGGTATTGTCTTGTATCAAGTGACGGTACAACTGACTTAAGATCAAATATATCAACAACATTAGCTTTTTCAATAACATCAGCCGTTACAACTGAAACTGCTATTGGAACCTCTTGAAGAGTTTTTTCAGTTTTGGTCGCAGTAACAATTACTTCTTCAACGTCTTGCGCATCTAAAACTATAGACATTGAAAGCAGAACAGTTAGTGTAAAAATAGAATTTTTCATTCTAATCCCCTATTAATTAATAAAATAATACTCAAAATTATATATGAGCTTTGCAATAAGAAAAAGAATGATTTATGTGTAAAAAATACGTATTTAAAAAAGGTTCTTTGAAAGCCTTGAGCAGACTTCGTTATATTCACTTATAGTTTCGTCAATAATATTTTTAACTGACTTAACTTCATTAATTAAACCTGAAGATTGTCCTGCTAGAGCCGGTGCAGCATTCATGTCGCCACCAAAATAAAGATCTTTAATTTTTGCTAAATCTCCCATGCTCATTAACCCCTTCTCATAAATATCTTTAGTAAATTCTGTTTTTAAGGCCCTTATAACTGGCTTAGAAGATTTATTAAGGATATATGTTCCATCAGTGCCAGCACTTTTAATCGAATCTTTAAAATTATCATGAACAGGACTTTCTATTGAAGAAACAAAACGTGTACCCATTTGAATAGCCTCAGCTCCTGCTGCAAAGGCTGATGCCATGCCAATACCGTTCACAATTCCACCAGCTGCAATGATTGGTAAATCTATTTCATTTTTAATAGCTTGTATTAAAACTGTTAAGCCAATTTCTTCATAGCCCTTAAACCCACCGCCTTCAGTGCCTTCAACAACAAGACCATCAACGCCAGCCTCAAATGCTTTAAGAGCGCCTTGTAGGTTTGGCACAGCATGATAAACAGTAATATCTGCATCTTTTAAGACTTTAATATATTTAGATGGATCGCCAGCTGAAGTTGTAACAAAATTTACATTATTATCAACACAAAAATCAACCATAGATGAGTCTTTTAAGAATAATAGTGGGAGGTTTATACCAAAAGGTTTATCTGTGAGGCTTGCCATTTTTTTTATTTCTTCTTTACAAGCATCCACTTCACCAGAAGAGGTTTCTATAACACCCAAACCACCTGCATTTGATACTGCAGAAGCTAACTGGCTTCTTGCAATCCATCCCATTGGAGCTTGAACAATTGGATATTGCGCGCCTGTATCTCTTAATACTCTATTCATAGTTTTTTATACCTATTTAAATTAACAACATACTAAAGCAATTTGTTGAAATTTATTTAACTCTATTCAATTCGATCAACTAATATTTCAGTTGAGCCTATAGGAAGAATGACTCTTGTTCCATCATGTGATGAAGTCCATTCATCCATAACATCATCAACACCTCTATACATTATATCTTCCATCAATTTATTTCGCGGTGCTGGAAGATGATGATAGAAAACAAGATGTTTAACATTGGCTTCATTAGCTGCCTTTACAACATCCATAACAGGGGTGTGATAATCAAGAATATCGATTGTGACAGTATCAGCTATAAAATCATTATTACTTTTAGCAACTTGATTTATGAGATCTAAGATTTCAAGCGACATAGATTCGTGAAATAAAACATCTACATTTTTAGAATTTTTGACAAGATTTTGATCATAAGTTGTATCTCCACTGATACTCATAGATCTTCCCTTATAATCTATTCTATAACCAAGAGCTGGATCAACTGGATCATGAGATACGTTATATGCTGTTATTTTTAAATCTCCATCATCAATTAGTATAGGATTATCTAAATCAACAGTATGAGTATCAAAGCCAACAACGTCTAGGGGGGCTAATAGATCACCATGGTGTTCATTTCTAAAAATGTAATCATTCGTATAAGCCAACTCAGTTCCGTCTGTAAGAAGCTGAACGCCTTCAGGGCCATAGACCTTTAGCTTAGATTTCCTTGCTCCAGCAACCCATGTATCCATATGAATTTCACCTATATCAGCAATATGATCAGAGTGAAGGTGGGTATAAAAAACACCTTTTACACGATCAAATGGTATATTCCAATTAACTAAATTTTGAACACTTCCATCACCAGTATCAAATATAAATATCTTGTCACCAGCTTGTACTAAAATACATGCCTCAGCTCTATTTGGGTCTACTATAGGTGCTCTTGAACCACAAACTATTGCTGTTAATGTATCTTCTTTAGGCAAATTTGATTCAGGTGTGGCCAATGACTTAATAGCAAAACCTAATAGCTTGTCTTGAATAAAATGATTCTTTAGTGACAGAGTGCCCAAGATGAATATTGATATTGAAATCAAGATTAAATATTTAAATGTTTTTACCATCAAGTCACTCTTTTATTAAAAATAAGGATGTCTTAATTCTATATACTACTTGATGTTCTGTATATTTATTTATATGCGGAGTCATTGTTTAATAATGCAACAAAATCAAGGGAGTAATGAGGGGGCACTACCCCCTTGATTGCAAACAATTTAAAAATTATATTTAACGCTGAAACTATGTGTTTCAGGTGCACCCATAGTCATACCATTAACTCCACTGATTCCACTTGCTATTAATACCAACCTAACATAGTTGTTATCAGTTGCATTTTTAACTGAATAAGCAAGTTCCCATGAATCATTTCTCCAACCAATTTTATAATTTAAAAATTCTTGATCTTGTTTTTCTGCTAGCTCTGGATAAGCAGCTGGTAATTGAGCTTGCCATGTTGGTGAGAGCATTGGAGCTGAAGAATACTCGTACGGACCATCATATGAGTAATCAACTCTTGAGAATATATTACCATTTCCAAGAGGGTAATTATGAGAAAGTCCAATTGTATATGCGTCATCTGGAGTTAATCTTGCTGCGGCATTAGTTAAAATATCTGGTGAGCCATCATCAACAGTAAAATATGACATATTTAATGTTAGATTTGATGTTAATTTAGCAACAACATTTAAATCAAATCCAAGCCTTTCGGCTGTTTCCGTTGCATTTCCAACAATTGTTCCAGTGCCAGTTGGGCTTTGTGTAATGAAGTGCTGCCCATCTGTATCCATTGAAAAAGCAGTAGCATTAAGCTGAACTTTATTGTTCATTAATCTTGATTTGATGCCAACTTCAAAATTGGTTGTTTCAGTCTTGTCAAAAGCTCTCATATCTCCCGTATCACCAGATGTAGAATTGAAACCACCAGCCTTATAACCAGTTGCAGCAGCCACATAGAGCATTACATCATCAGATAGATCTTTTTGAACGCTAAGAGACCATGTTGTAGCACTATCAGATCTTGAAAATGTATCATCAACATTTTGTAAGAAACCACTAAAAGGCCAAGCATTTCCAAGAACTGCTTGTCTTGGAAGACCAACAAGATTAGGATTCTGTAATATTCCAGCCAAAGTTGGGCTTACAGCGCCACCTAATATAGTCTGACCATATAAATCAGCTTCTTTTTCTTCAGTTGTATATCTGGCACCAACTGTATATCTAAAAGTATCAGAAACATGAACAGTCATTCTTCCGAATATAGCTGCTGTTTCATCAGACCATGTCATATCTTGAGCAATCATATCTCCAGCTTGTGTTGTTGCGAAGAAGCCACCAACCCCTGGAAGCGCAGCTTGAAGTCCTTGAAGTGCAGCTAACTGTGCAGGAGTTGCAAGACCTGCTTGAGCTAAAGCTCCTAATTGTGAAGCCTGAGTACTTAGTTGTGTAAACCATGTGCCCCATACAGGTGAAAAGTCAGGACCAACTTCTATAGCACCTTTATTTGGATATGCTCCTGATTCTCCATATTCTGCATCTAGGAAGAATGCTCCAACCGTATACTCTTTATTGCCAATCATATTTGAGCTGAACCTTATTTCATTGGTAAGTGACTTACCTGGCATGTTTCTCTTAAGCGAAAGCATGTCCAGAGATGTGAAATCTGCATCCCAATGTCTATATGCATCATATTTATTTCTTGCAACTATATAAGTTAATGTTCCATTTTCTCTTTCTTGATCTACTTTAAGAGATGTTAATGTTGAGTCTAAGTTAAAATTTGGTGTGCCGGCTGAAGTTGCATACTTATAATTTGTATAATCATTATCTGATGGTGTTCTGCCTAGTAAGGGAATTCCAATTGCTGTCTGTGAAGATGTAGCAACACTGTCCACAGCACAACATGTTGATTTTTTTGAAATATCTGAATGGGAGAAAACATAACTAAGTTTTTCGTTTTCATGATAAATCTTTAAACCTAAAACTGAATCATCGACACCGTTTGCAGACTGCCCATCAACCAAATTAGTCATATAGCCATCTGATTCGTTTACATTAGCACTTAATCTAATTGCAGTAGTACCAGAAAGACCAAGACTCATCGCAGAAGTAATTCTTGTTGAATTAAAATCACCACTTTCATAATGAATAAAGCCATCTGAATCTCCGGGTCTTGGTGATTTTGTTGTTATGTTTACAACACCTGCATTTGAGTTCTTTCCATACAAGGTTCCTTGAGGGCCTTGAAGAACCTCGATTCTCTCTATATCAATTAGATCATTTAAACCTAGGCCTGTTTTGTTGAGATAAACTCCATCTACCACCAAGGCTACATCTGACTCTAGTGATGCATCACTTTGACTGGTACCAATACCCCTTATTCTCATTGATGCATTAAATGGATCAACATTATAGTTAATAATTAAAGAAGGTAAGGCCGAGTCAATGTCTCTAGCTGTTGTGATATTCATATCTTCGATTTGGGCTGCAGATAGAACTTCGACAACCATAGGAACATCTTGAGCGTTAGCTTCTGTTTTTGTTGCTGTAACAATAACATCTTCGATTCCATCTGAATCTTGAGCTAAAAGGCTGAATGGCATTAACATGGCTGCCACACATAAAGTAGTTTGTATTAGATTTTTCATTAACATGTCCCCCTTTAAGACAATAAAACTTATTTAATTTACTAAGATAGCGCAATGAAGGTCGCTGGTCTTGTTTGTATACTATCAGATGGTGTTAAAAATTCATCAAAAAGATCAAATTATTGTTTTTTCTTTTTACTATTCGGAGAAACGAAATTTGTGTCTTGAAGTGCATCCTTGGTATTCTCAAGAATAACTTTTTTAACAGCAGCCACAATTGGGTTAGATCGAGATAACTCATGCTGAATTAGATAGAACCCTATTTGAAATGAGTACTCATCCTTCTCGAAAGGAATAAGCCTATCATCACTTTCGCCATCAAGATCAGTTAGGAACGTAACCCCATTACCGTTTGCAACCATAGAATGTGCATCTTGATATGAGTTTGATGAAACTATTATATTTGGATTTTTAAAAAAAGATTTAATAATAAAATCAGTATCAAACTTATCATTCCTTTTGTAAGCCACCCATTCAAAATCATTTGGATTTTTATTCTTATCAAAATAATCTTTTGTGCCATAAATTCGCATGTCTATATTTGTAAGCAAAGTTGCTATTGAGTCCTCAGGCGGTCTTGTTGTTCCGATAAACCCAATATCATAAACCTCAGTGCTCATATCAGAATCATCTGAAGCATTCATTATATGAATTTTGAGATTGGGGAAACGGGATCTTAATTTTGTAATAAGGTTTGTCATATTACTGCCGCCCTCGCCTTGCTTATAAATAACAAGCTTTCCATCCATAAGTTCTGGGTTTGGTATGAACCTTTCTTTTAATTCTGAAATTTTATAGTCGATCTTTGCAACTTCTTTGTATAGATCATGACCATGGGTCGTTAATGTGTATCCAGAATTTTTTCTTTCAAATAACTTTAGAGCTAATTCTTTTTCTAATTTTTCAATCTTTCTAGATACCGTTGAATGATTGACTCCCATCTCTTTAGCGCAGCCACTCAAAGTGCCATGATTTGCACAGGATATAAAATATTCTAAATTGCCCCAGTCAAGCATTAAACTGTTCCCTTAAATATGAACACAATATACTATGAATGTTCATATTTTATCAATAGATTATATTTGTACCTGTGCTAGAGTTCCTTCTTTTTTGCACGAAGACATATTTTTTTTTCCATATCATGATTTAGCTTTGTGTAATAAAATCTTTAAATCATGAAAAAATATTTTTTTTTAGCATTCTTTATTATTGCTCTCTTAATATTGAATTTTAAAAGAGACATTGCACTAACTTTAATTCCCATTGCACTTAATTTAACTAATCCAATTAATGAAAATCAAGAAATTAATTGGCCAATGCCACAGTCTTCTGAGGTCAGTAATAAACCGAATATCATTTTAATTTTAGCCGATGATTTAGGCTTTAATGATATCTCTTTCTATAATGGTGGTGCAGCAGATGGTTCATTAATGACGCCAAATATAGATAACCTAGCAAAAGAAGGAGTAGCATTTTTAAATGGGTATGCTGCTAGCCCTGTCTGTTCTCCTTCAAGAGCAGCAATAATGACCGGAAGATATTCAAGCAGATATGGATTTGAATTCACTCCATATCCAGCACAAGCAGCAAAAATTATGAATCTATTAAGAAAAGATGGAGAGCTTGAAACCATTAATCTTGAAGGTGTCCAGTGGGATGAGGTTGGTTTGACTGTTGGAGGTTTGCCGAATAAGGAAATTACTATTGCAGAAATGCTTCAAAAAAATGGTTACTATACCGCGCATATTGGTAAGTGGCATTTAGGTGGTTTTACAGATGGAATGAAACCCAACGATCAAGGCTTTGATGATAGCCTTATGCTAAATAGTAGTCTTTATTTTCCAAAAAATCATCCTGATATCGTAAATGCAAAAATTGATTCTTCGGTTGAAGATATGATCTGGGCATCATCTCAGTTTGCAGCAAGTTTTAATGGAAGTGAGCCATTTAAACCTGGAGGATATATTACTGATTATTATACTGATGAAGCTATAAGGGTTATTAATAATAATAAGGATAGGCCATTCTTTCTGTATTTGGGACATTTTGCTCCTCATAACCCCCTTCAGTCGCTAAGGAAAGATTATGAAAAACATAATCATATGGAAAATCATACACTTCAAGTATATGCAGGAATGATTGAGGCTCTTGATAGGTCAATTGGTAAAATTGTTTCTACTTTAGAAGAAAATGGATTAACAGAAAATACTTTAATAATTTTTGCTTCAGATAATGGAGGGGCTGGGTATATTGGATTAGATAATATTAATAAGCCTTATCGTGGATGGAAACTTACTCATTTTGAGGGTGGAATGCATATTCCCTTCTTTGCAAAATGGCCTGCAAAAATTAAGAAAGATATAAAATATTATAAAAGAATCCATCATACTGATATTTTTAGCACAATCTTGGGTGCGGCAAATATTGAACCTCCAAAAGAAATTAAAATAGACGGTGTAAACCTTATTCCCTTTTTAACTAATGAAAAGAGTGGGGAACCACATGAAACTCTTTATTGGAAAAATGCGAGCTATCAGGCAATTATTCATAATGATTGGAAATTAATAAGATCGAAATTTCCAAATGAACAAGAATATTTATATAACCTTAAAAATGATCCTTATGAACAAAATAATCTTGCAATGTCAGAGTTAACTTTAAAAAGTCTATTGCATGCAAAGCTTAATACTCATATTGAATCAATGCCAGAGCCAAGCTGGCCTCAATCAGTCTTTATGCCTGTTGTAGTGGATAAACCACAAACAAAATATAAAAAAGGCGACGAATTAATTTACTGGCCAAATTAAAAATTTAAAGGAGATAATAATGATAGATCTATATTTTTCTTACAGGAGCCCGTATTCATATTTAATACTCCCAAGAATGCTAAAACTTAAAAATGAACATAACGTTGAAATAAATTTTAAGATCGTTTATCCATTAGCTATACGAATGCCAGAATGGTTTAAAAATAAAAATATATTTTTTTTCATTCCATTTATAAGAGACTTTTCTAAAAAAGCAAAAAAATTAAATATCCCGTTAAAAATGCCAATTAAACCTGATCCAATAAAACAAAATCCTTTAACCGGAAAAATTTCAAAGCATCAGCCTTATATATTTGATATATGTCATATGGGTCAATTTATGTGTAACAAAGGTAAGGGAATTGAGTTTGCATATGAATTATCTACATTAATATGGGGTGGAAAAAACTGGAATAAGGATGAGTTATTGGGACCTCTATTTGCAAGATTTGATGAAAATTTATCAGAGGTAAGAGAATATATTAAGTTAAATGAAAAGCAGTTAGTAAGGGAAATTGAAATGAATCAAGCAGATCAAAAAGAGGCAGGTCATCATGGTGTCCCTTTAAATGTTTACAAGGAGAAATATTATTTTGGTCAAGATGACCCTTTTGATGAGCTAATAGCCGAGTTGATTAAAGATGGCATTATTGAAGATTTTTCATGAAAGTTTTAAGAACACATGATAAATATTTTGAAAGTATTAAAGATTACCCATTTGAGCCTGTTTATACAAATATAGAAACTAAAGATGGAACTAATTTGAGAATTCATCATATTGATGAGGGACCAAAAAATGGTCCTATACTTCTAGCAATGCATGGGCAGCCTGTTTGGAGCTATCTTTACGCTAAAATGATTCCAATTTTAACTGAAGCAGGAATAAGGGTTATTGCTCCTGATTTAGTTGGTTATGGAAAATCAGATAAACCAGCTTCTAGAGAAGACTATTCTTATCAAAATCAAGTTGATTGGATGGGGGAATGGTTAAAGAAAAATGATTTCAAAAATTTAACTTTCTTTGGACAAGATTGGGGAGGTTTAATTGGATTAAGGATGATTGCAGCAGATCCAGATAGATTTATAAAAATCGCTATGGGCAACACAGGCCTTCCATATAACCCAGATGCTTCTCAAGAAGTCATTGATGAAGTAAAAGAATTTAGAGCATCCAATAAAAAAATAAATTTCTTTCAAATGTTTAAAGAAGTTGGAAAAATGGATAATACCAAACACATGGCTACAAAGTTTATGTACTGGCAAAAATTTACATGGGATTCAAAAAATCTTCCAATTGGTTTAATTAACTCCTTTCAAATGGAGAGTCAGTTTAGGAAATCTCCGGTTAAAGCATATATCCATATTCTGTTACAAAAAATAGGACTAGAAAAAATTTCACCTTTTTATACTGATTTAGTGAAAGCTTATGAAGCGCCATTCCCTGATCCATCCTATAAAATGGGCCCAAGGGCAATGCCAAGCCATGTCCCAATGATACCTGATCAGTCTTTAGATGCTCAAAGAAAAGCAAGAGAGTTTTTTAAAACTTCCAATAAACCTTTTTTAGCTGTTTTTGCAGGCAATGATCCTGTAACAAATGGTGCTGAGAGAGATGTTCTCAAGATGGCTCCAAATGCAAAAAGTGCTCCTCATATTGGTGGAGGTCATTTTTTTCAGTGGACAAAACCTAAGCAACTATCTAAGGTAATAGTGGACTTTATCAAGGAGTAATTTTTTATGATTCATCTATATACCGCATCTACACCTAATGGACATAAAGTGTCTTGTACATTGGAGGCGCTTGAAATGCCTTATGAATTTCATTCAGTAAATCTGGGAGAAGGTGATCAAAAAAAACCTGATTTTTTAAAAATAAGTCCTAATGGAAGAATCCCTGCAATTATAGATACAGATAATGATCTTTCTATTTTTGAATCGGGTGCAATCATGCTTTATTTAGCAGATAAAGCTGGGAAACTCATACCAGATGATGTTGTGGGTAGAGCAAAGGTTACAGAATGGTTAATGTTTCAAATGGGTGGTATTGGTCCGATGATGGGTCAGGCAAATGTTTTTTTTAGATACTTTCCTGAGAAACTACAACCTGCTATTGATAGATATCAAAATGAATCAAGGCGTCTTTTTGAGGTCTTAGATACTCATCTTTCTAAAAATGAATGGCTTGCAGGAGAATACTCAATAGCTGATATAGCTAATTGGTGTTGGGTTAGGACACATAATTGGTCTGGAGTATCTCTTGATGGTTTAACTCATTTAGAAAAATGGAAAGATAGGATGTATGAGCAACCAGGCATGATTAAAGGAACTAAAATACCTGTAGATAGGGAAAGTATATTAAAAGATGATAAAGACAAAGAAGAATTTATAAAAAATGCACAAAAAATGGTAAAAAAATAAGGAGATTGTTTATGTTAAAGGTTCATTTTACTGCTGGAACAAGAGCTGGAAGAGTTATATGGCTTCTTGAGGAATTAGGTTTGGAATATGAAGTCAATATCATGCCTTTTACTAAAGAAGGCTTAAAATCTGCAGAACATAGATCTAGGCATGCGCTAGGAAGAGTTCCAGTTCTTGAGGACGATGAAGTTTCTATATTTGAGTCTGGAGCTATTATTCAATATATTCTTGAAAGGCATAAAGATGGTGGCTTAAAGCCGGATACTAATAGTGTTGAATTTCCATATTATCTTCAATGGTTTCATTATTGCGAGGGAATGGTTATGCCTCCAATGAATCAAGTTGTTGTTCAAACAATCTTATTGCCACCTGATAGAAGAGATGAGAATGTATTAAGGCAATCTCAAAACTTAATAACTAAATCACTTGCACCGGTTAACGAAAATCTTAAAGACAAAGATTACTTAGTTGGTGATTTTTCAGCAGCTGATTTGATGCTTGGACATTCATGTTTTATGGCAAACAGATTAGGGTGTGTCTCAGATGAAATGGAACACATCAAGAAATATGTTGCCAGAATTGAAGATAGACCAGCATTTCAAAAAGCTATAACAATGGGGGAATAAAATATGGAATTTAATAATAGCGTTTATCCAACTAAAGAGCAGATGGATGGTTTTCTTGAGGGTGATGATAATTCGCCTATATCTATGGTAAACCTCTTAAAATTTAAAGATAAGGCTGAATATAAAGATGGAAGAGAGACCAATCTTACAGGCGCAGAAGCATATGCAATTTACAGCAAAGAGGTTGTTAAACATTTAAAAAAAGTTGGAGCTGAATGGGTATATTCAGGTGATGTGACACGCTTAATGCTAGGTAATATTGAAGAACTGTGGGATATGGTTGCAATAGCAAGATATCCAAGCAAAAAAGCTATGCTCGATATGATAATGAGTCCTGAGTATATAGAAAGCAGTATCCACAGAACAGCTGGACTTGCTGGTCAACTAAACATTGAAACAAAGTAATGTCCAAACAACTCCAAACTCTAAAAAGTGATTTAACAAGAACTCGAATTATAGAATTCTTATCGCCTGAAATAGATGATGGTGATATTAATGTATCGATTGAGAGTTTTGCATTTACCTCAAATAATGTTACTTATGGGGTTGCTGGAGATACTATTGGTTATTGGCAGTTTTTTAAGACTGTTGATGATTTAAATAAAAATTGGGGCTGTATACCAGTTTGGGGATTTGCTAAAGTAACACAATCAAAAAATACTTCTATCAAAGATGGCGAAAGGTTATTCGGATACTTCCCACCTGCTGACTCACTGACAATAAATCCAATAAAAATTACTGATCAGGGTTTTAGTGATGGTAAAGATCATCGAAAAGATTTACCTGCTGTATATAATAATTATATTAGAGTTAATGGAGATAACACTTATGATCCTAGCAAGGATAATCTTAGATCACTCCTTTTTCCTCTCCATATAACTTCCTTTTGTATTTGCGATGCGCTTGAAGATGAAGCTTATCTTGATGCAGATCAAATTATTGTTGTTAGTGCTTCAAGCAAAACAGCAATAGGTCTTGCACAAGGTCTTAAAGACTCAGAAGAAACCCCAAATATAATTGGACTTACCTCTTCAAAAAATACTGACTTTGTAACTAAGTTAGGTTGTTATGATCAAGTTATTTCATATGATCAACTATCCTCAATAAATAGTAATCTCAAGACTGTTATGGTTGATATGGCTGGTAGTCGTGAAATCTTAGGAACACTTCATGGGTCACTGGGAAATAATATGCTCAAATGCTATACGGTTGGAATGACTCATTGGGAGAATGAGGTAACAGCTGAGGACGCATTGGGACAAGCAATGTTAAGAGAAAGAACTGAGTTCTTTTTTGCGCCAGCACATATTCAAAAAAGATTTAAAGATTGGGGCTATGAAGGCTACAACCAAAGGACTAATGAATTTATGACCAAGAGATCCAATCAAAGTAAAGACTGGATGAGTGTTATTGAAATTGATGGTATTGAAAATTTTATAGAAACTTATAATCAAATTGTAGTTGGTAATATAAATCCTAATGAAGGAATAATTGTAAAAATATAGGTATAGGTATGACTAAAAAAATTAAGATTTTTGGTGCAACACCCTCACCTTATACTCAAAAAATATTAGCTGCATTCAGATATAGGCATATCCCTTATATTATTTTTAATGGCGATATCGCTAAAAAAATTACTAAACTTGGTATAGAGCTACCAAAACCAATTCTACTTCCAACAATTTTATTACCAAATGAAGATGGATCATTGGTAGCAACTACTGATTCAACTCCAATAATAAGAAGATTAGAAAATGAATTTACTGAAAGAAGGATAGTTCCAAATGACCCTGCTCTAGCATTTATAAATTATTTGCTTGAGGATTTTGGTGATGAATGGGTTACCAAGTACATGTTTCACTACAGATGGTACTTTAAAGAGGATGCTGATGTTGCAGGAACCATACTTCCGTTAGTAGATATAGGAATTAACACTCCGAATGAAATGCATGCTAAATACAAGGAATTCGTATCAAAGAGGCAAATAGATAGACTATGGGTTGTAGGGTCTAATGATGATACGGCAAATTTTATTGACTTAAGTTATAAAAGATTTTTAAACCTTATGGAGGAGCATCTACTAAATAGCTCATTCTTATTAGGTACAAAACCTTCTTCATCTGATTTTTCTTTTTATGGACAACTTACCCAATTGGTTGGGTTTGATCCAACTCCAAGAAAGATAGCATATGAATATTCATTGAGGACTGTAGCATGGGTTGACGTATTAGATGATCTTTCAGGACACGATACTGAAAATACCGCATGGACAAAACTTGAAGATAGCCCAGAATCACTAAAAAATCTGTTAAAAGAAGTTGGAAAAATGTATATACCGGCATTACTGTCAAATGCTCAAGCTCTTGAAAACGGTGATGAAACATGGGAAATGAAAATAGATAATGCAGTGTGGAAACAAAAAACTTTTCCTTATCAAGCCAAATGCCTGAAATGGATCAAGAATGAGTTCGACCTATTAAATCAAGAAGATAAAAAAAGAGTTCTTGATTTTCTAGATGATACGGGATGTGAAACCATTTTATAGTGCAGCAACTTAAACTTTTTCAGATCTGTAGTGTAGAAAAAAGAAATATGTAGCAATAGCTGATAATAAATGCCAAATACCATGTGCTTGAATTAATGAGTCTGGTTTACAGTATTCATTATCTGGAACTCCATAATTCCAAATAAAGAATGCAGCAAAATAAGTAACCATTCCTAATAAATAATAAATATAAGTTCGTTCGCCCTCTGGCTTGGAGTTAGCTAATAATCCAGGTAACCAGAAAAATATAATCCACCAATATTCATTAATATTCTCAAATACTTCAGCAGGAAATGTACCAAATAATGCGAGAACCACAAAGCCTACAAAACCTGAAAAAAATCTTATCCATCCTGACCAGAAGTTTTTACAGAAATATAAAACCTCAGAGATAAACCATAAACCTATAGAAACTGAGAATAAATTAAAATTAATTCCTAATCCCCAATCTGTAAACCATCTCCATACAGAGTAGATTACTATTATAGACAAATAAACTTTTATAAAAGTCTGCTGGGACCAGTTACTCATTTTATATACGTTATAGAGCCATGGTATGACTATGTACATAATCATACTTAGGTTGTCAGCCCAGCCTCCCCAAAGAGTATTAGTCCCATGCATTAACATTGATCCAGGCCCTAAAAATACTGCTGCTGATGCATAAAGAATAGCTATTTTTGAGGGTCCGTAAAACTCGTTATTGGTGTCAACATCTTCATTTGAAATGACCCAAAAAATATAAAGGCCAACAACCATAAATCCTAAGTTACTAAGAGTATTAACAGGCTCTCTAAAAAGACCATCAGAAAGAGTTTCACACCATCTGGAAGCTTGACCAAACAACTCAGAAGCAACAGATTCCTGAATGACACCCAATGCACTTAAAGTAAAAAAAGAAACAAGAAAAAATATTGACGTATAGAGTGCTATATAAAAAGGATTTAATTTATTAATCATGATCGATAACTACTCCATCTTTCATAACAAAAGAAATATTTTCAATATTATTAATGTCTAATATTGGATTACCATTTACTGCAACAAGATCAGCTAATTTACCCACTGATATAGAACCAAGCTTCGAATCAATCTTTAATAATTTTGCAGTTTCAATAGTAGCCGCTTTAATTGCTTCTATATTAGGCATGCCACTATTAACCATATAGATAAACTCTTTTAAATTTGTTCCATGGGGTTGAACACCGGCATCAGTTCCAAATGCAATTTTTACACCTCTTTTATATGCTTTGGTAAAAGTAGCAGATATTTGAGGACCAACATTTGCCGCTTTGGGGCGAACAATTTCAGGAAAATAATTATCAATTTTTGATTTTTCTGCAACAAATTCACCTGCTGAGATGGTGGGTACATAATAAGTACCATTTTGAATCATTAAATCCATAACCTCTTCGGTCATAAACGTTCCATGTTCAACAGAATCTACACCTGCTATAACTGCCCTTTTCATACCTTCAGCCCCATGAGCATGAACAGCAACCCACATTCCATAATCTTTTGCAGCTTTTACAATCGAATTAACTTCCTCAATTGTAAATTGTGGATTATCGCCTGATTTTGCAACACTTAAAACACCACCTGTAACAGTTAATTTAATTCCATCAGCCCCATCTTTATATCTTTGTCTTACTGCTGTGTATGCTTCATAAGGACCATTGATAACACCATCTTCAGCTGTTGGATATGTGTAACTATCTGAACTAAGGCCATTTGTATGATCAGCATGTCCTCCTGTAGTAGCAATGCTCTTGCCTGATGTAAATATTCTTGGGCCAATAATCTTACCTGAATTAATTGTATCTCTTAGCGATATTGCAACCATGCCGCTATCGCCAACCTGCCTCACAGTTGTGAAACCTGCTTTAAGTGTTTTTAATGCATGAGATGTTGCCAAAATGGCACTGGTTTCTCTCTCTACCTTGGCTGGTCGTTCAGCTTTTGAAACATACTCTTGACCAAAGTGAACATGCATATCCATAAAGCCAGGCATTAATGTCATACCTCTAAGATCAATTAAAATGTCATCTTTTGATAATTTTATAAAGCCTTTTTTTATAGCTGTTATTTTATTACCATCAACAACAATAGAGCTATTTTTTATCTCAGCTAAATTAATAACATCTATATAAGAAGATGAATATATGATTGTTGAAGCTGGAAGTGTTAAAGAGATAGAGGCAAGGAATATATATAATAATTTCATATAAAAAGTTTACCACCAAAACTACAAAAAAAAAGGACCAAAAATGGTCCTTTTTTATTAGATATAAAATTAATTACAAGGCCGAATCTAACTCAGGAAGTGCTGTGAATAAATCAGACACTAGGCCATAGTCTGCGACTTGAAAAATTGGAGCATCCTCATCCTTATTAATTGCAACAATAACTTTTGAGTCTTTCATTCCTGCTAAATGTTGAATAGCTCCTGAAATACCGACAGCTATATATAGATCAGGTGCAACAATCTTACCTGTTTGACCCACTTGATAATCATTAGGAACATATCCTGCATCAACTGCTGCACGTGATGCGCCCACGGCTGCTCCAAGTTTATCTGCTATTGAGTCTAGAAGATGGAAATTATCACCAGACTGCATACCCCTTCCACCAGAAATAACAATATCCGCAGCAGTTAACTCAGGGCGATCACTTTTAGCAATTTCTTCAGAAACAAACTCGCTGAGGCCAAAGCTATCAACAGCATCTATATTGACTACCTCAACATCAGAATTTGACATCCCTATAGCATCAAAGGCAGTAGATCTAACTGATATGACTTTAATAGAGTCATTTGATTTTACTGTAGCAATACAACTTCCAGCATAAATTGGTCTTTTAAAAGTATCATCCGATTCAATACTAATAATATCTGATATTTGTTGTGAATCTAATTTAGCTGAGATTCTTGGTAAAAGATTTTTACCAAATGTGGTTGCAGGAGCCATTATGTATGAATAATCATTTGCAATAGTTAGTACTAAAGCTGATAAATCTTCTGCAATGAAGTTTTTGTATACGCTGTCATCAACAGAAATTACTTTAGAAATAGAGTCAACTGACTGAGCTTCAGAAACTACTGAGCTACATTCAGATCCGGCTACCAATAAAGTTATTTCTTTTTCAAGTTTAACTGCAGCAGCTAGTGTATTTAAAGTAGCTCCTTTGAGGTTGTTATTATCGTGTTCTGCTATTACTAAAATACTCATGAAATCACCTTTGCTTCATTTTTAAGTTTATCTACAAGCTCTTCAACTGTTTCAACTATAATTCCAGCCTCTCTAGAAGGAGGAAGCTCAACGGAAAGCAACTCTGTTCTTGGAGCTGCATCGACGCCTAAATCACTAAGAGGAATAACATTCAACTCTTTTTTCTTAGCTTTCATAATATTTGGTAAAGAGGCATACCTAGGCTCATTAAGTCTTAAATCAGTAGTTACAATAGCAGGCATTTTTAGTTTTAACGTTTGAAGACCACCATCTATTTCTCTAGTCACATTTAATGAGGAACCATCAATATTTACTTCAGAAGCATTTGTAGCTTGAGGATAATCTAATAGCGCACCAAGCATTTGACCTGTTTGATTATTATCACCATCAATTGCTTGTTTACCCAAAATAATAATATCTGCTTGTTCTTGTTCAATAATTTTTGCTAAAGCTTTAGATATAGCAAGAGGCTCTAACAAAGAATCTGTTTCAACTAAAATAGCTCTATCAGCTCCTAGTGCTAAAGCTGTTCTTAACTGTTCTTGAGATTCAGTTTTACCAATAGAAATTGCAATAACCTCATCAGCATTTCCAGCCTCTTTAATCCTAACCGCTTCCT
>Ga0213868_10000873_pt1 | contig 29435 bp, 24 predicted proteins | sample PICome_9_FD_160087 | JGI IMG/M metagenome (GOLD analysis project Ga0213868, IMG submission 160087) | Coastal seawater microbial communities near Pivers Island, North Carolina, United States - PICO127 | ecosystem: Environmental > Aquatic > Marine > Coastal | place: USA: North Carolina... | reverse complement strand
ACTACTACGACTACTACTACTACTACTACTACTACTACTACTACTACTACTACTACTACTACTACTACTACTACTACTACCACTGCTACTCTAGAGATATAAATAATATATAAATCAAATCTAAACAATCTATACATTTGTACTTATGGGCTGATGTTGCTTGCAATTGCACTATTGGTGTCATTCTTACAATATTCCTCCCACAGCTCTCGAGTTGCATTTTTATCCTTCTGTCCCTGTGGCATTGCGATCCAATTGCCCTGAGGGCATATCATTCCCTTATGAACCGAACCTCTCCATGCAATATTTCGATCTAATATCATCATCTTATGACCTGTTTTTTGACAGATACCATCGAATCCATCCCAATAAATTTCATCTGTTCGTGTTGCGATTATCTTTTGATGAGGTTTTTGGTTCCAGGTTGCATTATATTCTCCTTCAAGGTACATTGTATTTATAGCAACCTGATCATCGCAATGACATTCACAACCTATACTTTCTTTGCATCCACACCTTCTTGCAAGCTCTGACACGAATTCGATGACACTGGGCGTGGACCTAAGCCAAGAAAGACCTCCACAAATATTGAAACCTCGTAGTCTGTAAATGTTCCTTGGAAATGCATTGATATCCCCAGAAAATGCATGTATCATATCGTACTCATCATGTTCAAAGTCATGCATAGGTTTATAAACTTGAAACAGATTATCTACATCCGTGATAAAAACATGATAGCCTTGGTGTAACTGTCTCAGAATGTAATTCCAACGAGCACCAAATAGACTCCTACGATAAGTTTGAGCAATTTTCCCTTCCTTCATATCTCGGGTATAATTTGAACATGTGTCCTTTCCCCAAACCCAACCCTTTCTCATACGATTTAAGTAATCAAATTGTATTTGATTCTGAATAAAATAATGAGCAGCCTCAGCATCGGAGGCAATCGCGTAGATATTTTTGTATCCTAATGATGACATTTCATGGTACCATCGTACTGTCATTTCTTTGTATGCAGCATTTGAAAATCCTAGTATTTTTGTTGTTTTTGTGTCGTTATGTTTTTGGCTGAAGTTGAGACTGGAGTCAATATCCTTTTCTATAGTTGTTGAATCGCTCAGAGTTATAGATATATCATGGTCATCAAAGTCTCGAATGGAGAGCTGCATAACGTGTTGGTGTATATTATTTGACATGTTCGTTACATAGACTAGTGGAGTGATAGTAATGAATACAAGCATTACCATTAGCACTAAGAGGAAATTGCGTTTGTACCGATTGACCATGCTCCATGCTTTTTTTATAAAAAGATAAATAACTTGCATGGAGTCCTTGGTATAGAGACTAGCTACGTGTACTAGACGTATAGATTGATATTATAAGGTTAACTTGGTGCTTCTAATTGATTTCCAATGTCCAATGTGTACGGTAGACGAGACAAGTTTCGCAGTTGAGTGACGTAATTATGACGCATAACCCTTGCAGCAATTTTTGCAGCAATTTTTTTCCGTGGGTCTAATATCTCTTGCAAACAACACTATAACTTCATTCCAACACTTTCCAAACCTTAAAATTTATGTTAGCAAGTAATGTATTAAATATCAGATCAATTGGAGCACTCTATTGGGTTCGAATTAGCACTTGAACAGACCACTACGAAATCCCGTCATTAATCCTATAGAAAACCCTATCTTAGCAGAGTAGTATTAATCAAGAAATCCACTTCAATACTGTAAGTTCAGTGCTTATTTCAATACATAAAGTTGGTAGTAATTAGTTGTATTGATAGTTCTCAGTAGATTACTCGAAGCATCAAGACATCATTCATTTTGAGATCGAGTTCCATCCTGGACCATTTTCTCGATGTTGGATGAAGTCATTTAGACTTCTTTCGATTGAACAATCTATCTATATTCCATCAATATGCTTCAGAACATTTCTCTTGCATATGTGGGTTACTATTAAGGTCTCTTGATGATGCTTGGAAGATCTTTTGACTCATTAAGTCAATATTTATAAAGTTGAGACTGAGTTCCATCCTGGTCCATTTTCTCAGAGTTGGACAGATTTCATATAGACTAATTTTGATCAAAGAATGGGTCTACATTCCTTGAATATACTTCCTAACATATCTTCTATATATTTAGGTTAGTATTTAAGTAGGTGTTTTGCTGCTTCTTGGAAGCACTTTTGAAACATCGAGACATCATTCATGTCGATGACGAGTTCATCCTGGACCATTATCTAAATGTTGGAAGTAGTCATATAGACTCATATCGAATGAACAATCCATCTATATTCCTTCAAAATACTTCAGAACATTTCTACTGTAGATTCATATTTAGGTGAATTGTTATTCTTGGAAGCTCATTTGACTCATCGAGACATCATTCATGTCGATTATGAATTCCATCCTGGACCTCGTCATTCTCAATGTTGGACCAAGTCATATCGACTCATATCGAATGAACAATCAATCTGTATTACTTGATTATGCTTCAAAACATTTCAACTATACATGTAGGTTCGTATTTAGGTGTATTGTTGGTTCTTTCACCCTTGCTTGACTCATTGAAACATCATCCATGTTGAGGAGGTCCAGTTCTATCCTGGGACACCTCCTTGATGATATGTCTTTTATGAAATGCATGATTGAGTCAGTTTGATTGAAACATATCACTTTAAAAATGGCACATTAACTCACCATTAGTATTCGGATTATCTTCTGCATTGAATTGATGTTGTAAGTAAGCTTGATGCACAGTTTGTAAGGATTCGAAATCCTCTTCGATTTGCCAGTCACTTTGACAGATTTTATGTCTTGGCGATGACCTTCTTTCTGGAGTCTGAGAGGCTTGAAGCTCCTCAGACTCACTATGGTACCTTTCTTCATTAGCATTAGAATCGAACGAGTCGCATGAGAGGAAGGATAAGTGATCTTCGTCATCCGTTCCGTACTCATCTTCTTCATCGGAAAGCACGGGGAACGAAGGCGAAGAAGAATGGTCAAATGAGTATTTTCCGTTTCCATACATCCTCACTGTTGAATTTCTTGTTCCTATATGTTCACTTATATATAGATAGATACGTAACTATTTTTAAAGTGGACTGAACTATGTTTTAGGTTTTAGGTCTTGATTTATGTATTCTATGTGTGATGTGTGCCTGTGTGCGTCTGTGGCAACCTACCTAACAAGTTATTTCTGGAGTGGAGTGTTCCGTTTTCCTTAGTTTTCATGGACTAAGTTAGTACCTCCATTGAACAGCTGTTTGCTGTCAGAATCTAAAGAACATATCCAACAAGTTCTGGCCCACGAAAAACCGTCGTACGTCGAACTGTCGAACCTGTTAATCGTCTATCTGTTCATTATCTACATGCTCTTTATCTCTAGAGCTAGAGTAGAGATGAGCCCAAGACATAAGGCTTTCGATATTATTATTATCTTCTGTATTCTTACTCTCTTCAGTCTGTACTTGACTTTTACAAAAGTAGAAACGATTGTGGAAGTAGAAAACAAATCGAGTGATACGAGACAACAGAACTACACACAAACATACACTGAACCAACCCTAAAATCGAGAATCAACACACCCCTTCCTCCAATAAGTTGGAATTCATCGTGGCTTGGTAACCAATGGATTCCATCCCCTGAATATCGATTATATTCGCCTCAAGAAATAAAAAATTACTTTTCAGATCATTCTGTCTTGGTTGTGGGTGATTCTACGGCACGGAGACAGTTTGCAACATGGTATGCGATCATGAATGCCACGTCCTTAGATGATGTAACTCTCAAGGAAATGGATCATGCATCTGTCATTGATGTCAACAAAAAAATAAAAACAGAACCATCAACAGGAGGTTACGATCTTTCTCGCCAGCTTCCAATCACCAATAAAAGTTGGTATTACTACAGAGATAATTGTTTTGAGTCTTTGGTTCAAAACACATTGGAACCATCATTTTTTATATCTAAAAATTTGGGACAGTTTTCATTGGTAGTTTTCATTCTTGGGCCCTGGGAATACGGTGAATTATTCCCATGTTCCGCTATCAGTAATACACGTGGAAATATCACTGAGGCATTCATGGAACGCTTGACTGAAATGGTTGATGCCCATCCAAACACAAAGTTTGTGTGGCGTACATGGGCTAGTATGGACGCACAGACTTGGAAATATGCTCAAGCGCACAATCATTTTATCAAAACCTTAATTCAACAGTTTCAAATACAACGATATCAATCAAACAATCCTACATGGGCTCACATAAGTTATGTTGATTGGGGACAAATCATGGGTCCACGATCCTTTCCTATAGAAAAAAGAATTCAAGGTGATATAGATCATCACTTTGGCTTTGAAGCAAGGTCAACTTTTATTCAGATGCTGATAAATCATCTTCAAGAATTGGAGAAAGAGGTGCATCATAATCTTGCACCTGGATGGACACTTCTCAAATCAAATGACACTGCTAACGATTGCGTGTATGCTGGAGGTTCTGAAATATATTGCTTAAGTACGGACCAGCTGCAAATGGCTTATAATTCCTTTTTGACACTATCACAACCTGATGTAGAGCTATCTCAACAGGAAGCTGAAGATTATGAATGGGCAAAATCGCATTTTTGTCCAGATTGCACATGGAATGGCAATGTCAAGTGCGGAATTCGTTTACACTATTTTCAAGGACACTACAATTTATCCAAAGCAAAAGCCTTAGCTGCAATTCTTAAGGGCAGTCCACACTGTTTTCACATGGAAGACAAGGCTCAGTGACTGAATGATTATGAAATACGAACATCTGTTACAGCGTACTTTCGAATCTTACTAATTACTATTTACTATTTATGTTATTAGGCTACTTTTCTTGTCGTTCTTCCATTTGTTAAACCGCACACACTTGGGAAAAGCTAAACGGATCAGATTTTGGGCGAGCCAAAGAGCCGAGAACTTTTTTTGCTTCGCTACACTACCTTGAAGAGAATTTCGATAAACCTACTGAAGTTTGTAAACAGAGTGGCATTACTGCGGATCGAAATCGTCTGATTGAACAACATGTTTGGACGCGGACCCAATCTACAACCCTCCCCTGTTGCGTTGGCCTTCCCTCATATTCAATGGGATCCTTTGGGCTCACTTCGTCTCACTGCTCAAGAGACAGCTCTTCTACGTATGGCAGAAACGAATCCTATTGAATATACCCTTGCGGATTCCAGAGATGCCAGTCTCTATGCAAGGGTGCTTCTTAAACTTTTATCAGAAGCTGCTGCAGCTGGTGCTGGATTTGGTATGTTTTTTATTTTATGAGTTGGCTTCTTTGATGTTTTAGATTCCATATCCAAAATGTATCTTTAAAAACACAATTCTTTCTAACAATGGCGTTCGTTTGGATCTTTTTCATATTATGTTTCTCTAGGTTCGGTTTCAAACATTACGAAATCTGTCAGTGAAGAAGATGCCATTACCGCTCTTGACGAAGATCCTCTTGGAGTTGTTTGCCATTATGCCATTACCAAACTTCACAGTATTATTACCACACTTATGGTAGGAAAGAGTGTCACGGTCAAAACTGTGTTTTACGTTGGACAAGATGGCGTACTTTTAGATCAGTGGAAAGCACTTCTTCGCATTCTCAATAAGGGTGGACGTGGCGATGTCTTCGCTCAATCTGGTGCTGCTCTTTGTCTTGCTCTCATTCTTGTGAATTCATGTCCCTCGATGCAAAAAGCTTCTGGCGATGATTCCAATAAGGTTCGCTCGACATCCTATGCTTCTGCGGTTGAACCATTGGAAGCCCTAACCGCATGGATTGTAAGTCAGCTCAAATCCGCAACTGGAAGTAACATTGGCATTGTAGTTCCTGCCATGACATCTCTCATGGCCGCAACAGAAACCCGCCATTTGTTTAGTGCTTCAGGAGGAATTAAATATCTTGCTAGGCAACTCAAAACCTGATCCAAGAAGGGGTCCTCTACTAGTATGGAACCCTCTTCCAACGCCACTGTTCAACAACTGTATGAACTGACGTTTTGTCTCTGGTGCATGACTTATGAATTGAACGGGTCGCCAAATATTAGAGCAGATTTTGCAAAGGATGGCGCTGCAGTTGCAGCTCTATGCGACATGGTTTCTTCTGCTCCTCGTGAAAAAGTCATTCGCGTTGCATTATCTGCTCTTGTCAATTTGGCAACTTGTAACGCTCGTGAGAATCCTCAGCCCTCTAGTATGCCCACTGTGGATGGAGGAGTCTTCCTCACGGATATGCTTGCTTGCAAGTTGCTCAAGATCATTCAAGTTCTTGAGTCACGTCAATTTACGGATCCTGATATTGTTGCTGATATCAAAGTGCTGCACAAGCTTTTGGCAGAGAATTACAAGGAAATGTCTCGCTGGGAAGTATACAAAAACGAAGTTGAGTCTGGACATTTACAATGGGGATCAACTCATACCGAAGCATTCTTTAAGGAAAATGCTCGCATGATGGAAGGGAAGGATAGTGATTTCAAACTTTTGAAGGTGCTGATTGCCCTGCTTTCAAGTAAGGACGACGAAATCGCAGCTATTGCTTGTTATGATATTGGAGAGTTTGTTCGGTTTTATCCTAACGGCAGAGCGATTGCTAAGAGGCTGGGTGCTAAGGAGCTAGTAATGCCTTTGATCGAGCACGAGAATCTTGATTTACAGCGCCAGGCGCTTCAGTGCGTATCGAAAATGATGGTCCAACACTGGGAGTACGTTAAATAAACAAACAACTCATGGTGAAAACCTATAGTTTATATATAATGTTAATTTTGATTTTCTTTGAAAATAATCATGTTTCCCTTTTGCAACATTCAGACCTTTGAATGGTTCATTAAAAAAATATGCCTCATGTCTCTCTAGAGAATACTAATCAATCCTTGTTAAAAGTTTCTATTTATAAAAAGGAATTATAGAAGCTTGGTGACGATTCCAGTCCCTACAGTTTTACCTCCTTCACGCATGTTGAAACGCATTCCAGCTTCGAGTGGGATGGGCGTGATCAATTCAATGTCAACTGTTGAATTGTCACCAGGCATAATCATCTCAGTACCCTCTTTGAGAATTACATCACCTGTAATATCAGCAGTTCTCATGAAAAATTGAGGTCTGTAATGAGTAGTGAAAGGAGTATGTCTACCACCTTCTTCCTTGGTCAAAGCATAAATCTCAGCCTCAAACTTCTTAGCTTGAGCGATACTTCCAGGTTTACAAAGGACCTGCCCTCTTCTGACATCTTCTCTATTCACTCCTCGAAGCAAAGCTCCGATGTTATCTCCGGCCATTCCAAAGTCTAGCAACTTCTTGAACATTTCAACACCAGTACAAGTAGTTTTCATGTCCTTTTTGAAACCAACTATTTCAAGAGCATCGCCAATGTTGATCTTTCCTTGTTCAATACGCCCAGTGACGACAGTTCCACGTCCGGAGATGGAAAACACATCTTCAATAGGCATGAGGAATGGCTTATCCAAGTCACGAACAGGTTCTGGAATAGTATTGTCGCATGCATCCATCAACTCCAAAATCTTTTTCTCTCCAATCTCAGGGTCTCTTCCTTCAGCAGCAGCGAGAGCAGACCCACGGATGATTGGAGTTTCAGATGAATCAAATCCATACATTTCCAAAAGCTCTTGAATTTCCATCTCAACTAACTCTAAAAGTTCTTCATCGTCAACCATATCGCACTTGTTGAGGAAGACAACAAGTTTAGGGATTCCAACCTGCTTTGCTAGAAGAATATGCTCACGAGTCTGAGGCATAGGTCCATCGGTTGCAGCAACAACTAAAATACCTCCATCCATCTGAGCTGCTCCAGTAATCATATTCTTAACGTAATCAGCGTGACCAGGGCAGTCAATGTGTCCATAGTGTCTATTAAGAGTCTCATATTCAATATGAGATGTGTTGATGGTGATTTTACGCGCCTTTTCTTCAGGGGCTTTATCAATATCCTCATAAGACATTGCTTTGGCCCAACCTTTGTCTGACAACACTTTAGAGATTGCCTGAGTAAGAGTGGTTTTTCCATGATCAACATGTCCGATTGTTCCAATATTTACGTGAGGCTTGGTACGATCAAAGGAAGAAAAGTGACGTAAAATGGCATTTGTCTGTTGAGGGCTTAATCTCTTAGTAAGTGCTCTATTAAGAGCAACGGTCAATTTCTGAGACTATGGATTGGTATAGAACGTGATTATAGGTGTAAGTTTTTTGATTTGATTTGAATCGATACGCAAAAGAGAATGAATGTATGGTATCCAGGGTGACGAAGTATCTTGTGATTATTATGAACGCAATCCATGATTGTCGATAATTATGTTTTCAAGGATCCACCTAGCATTTTACACTGATTCAATCTCGTACTATAAAAAGTTCACTTCTCTACTCACCATCATTGTCATGGCCTTTTAAATGGAACAACTAAGTAACGTTTATCTCGAAATGGATGATTCTCAGATACTCATGTGTGTTTTGCCGAAAATGTGTGCTAGTCGAGGAAAGAAGTTTTGGCGCGAACATCTGCGTGAACAGTTTTCCCTTTACTAAAGGTTATGAGCTATAAAATCAATTTCACTCCTTTCTTTTCTCACTTTTTTCACACTTGATCAAGCAAAATGGCACCCAAGAAAGCTACCACCAAGAAAGTTGCCGCAAAGGCCCCTGCCAAGAAGGCCGACCCTCTCTTCCCTGCTCGCCCTCGTTCTAAAGCTATCGGAGGAAACATCCGTCCTGTGAAGGATCTCTCTCGCTTCGTACGTTGGCCTAAGTATGTACGCATTCAGCGTCAGCGTGCTGTGCTCTACCAGCGCCTTAAGGTCCCCCCTGCTATCAACCAGTTCACCAAGGCTCTTGGAAAGAATGAAGCTATGACCGTGTTCACTCTTCTTAACAAGTACCGTCCTGAGACTGCTGCTGCCAAGAAACAGCGTGTGAAGGAGGCCGCCGCTGCTGCCGCTTCTGGAGGACAGGCTCCTGCCCGTGCCACTCACCAAGTCAAATTCGGACTTAAGCACGTTACCACTCTTATTGAAGAAAAGAAGGCTCAGCTTGTATTGATTGCTTGTGATGTCGATCCTCTTGAGCTTGTAATGTGGCTCCCTGCCCTTTGCCGTAAGATGAAGGTTCCTTTCATGATCGTCAAGGACAAGGCCCGTCTTGGAGCCCTTGTTCACCAAAAGACTGCTGCTGTTGTTGCTCTCACTGGAGTTGACAAGGCTGATGAGGCTCAGCTTGAGCTTCTCAAGAACCTTGCCAACGAGAAGTACAACAACAACGCCCAGCTCACCAAGGTTTGGGGAGGTGGAGTTATGGGTCTTAAGACTCAGGCTAAGCTTGACAAGCGTGCTAAGGCTATGGCCATTGAAGAGGCCAAGAAGAAGGCTTCTCTTGGAATGTAAGCAAATACTATAAAAAAAGAAAAGATCCAATAAGAGTCATGCGAGAGGCACATCTTTTGATGTTTGCTTATGAATCGCTTATTCTAGTCCTTTTTTGGACCTGTAACAGTAGTTTGTTTTTAGTTTTATTTGTTTTCAATGTAATGGTTTGATGAATGAAATGTGTGTGCATGATCCTATCTGGTGATGGGCGCAGGCTTCAAACCTGTGGGGGCTTGACGGCCCAGTTGTTCGATTCAACCTTGCGCACGTACGCAGGTAGATACCGATTATCGGTTATCTCGACTCTCTCTTATCATCACCGCTTAGTTGCACAAGGTACAACGTACAACGTATATAATAGGAATTGAAGACTGCCAATTGTCACCAGTTTTTGAAGATCAAAGCTGTAGTTACAAGCACCAACACCTGTTTGATTTATAAAGATAAGATATGGCGCACAATCTAGGAGCTGCAAAGAGGTTACGGAAAGAGCTTCAAACTTTGGAGAGAACTAAAGTAGCAGCAACAGGTCAGCATGAAAATGATGAGATTTTCCTTCGGCCTTCCAATCCATCGCAATCAATATTACATTGGACAGCGTTACTGCGAGGTCCTCGAGATACTCCTTATGAAGGTGGTATCTTTCATATTAGCATTCAATGTAGCAGTGATTATCCATTATCCCCTCCGAAGTTGACATTTGTCACCAAAATCTTCCATCCTAACATCCATTTTACAACTGGCGAAGTATGTCTCGATATTTTAAAAAAGGAATGGAGTCCGGCATGGGGACTGCAGGCAGCATGCCGTGCTGTTCTTGCTCTCCTTAGTGATCCAGATGCCTCTAGTCCATTGAACTGTGATGCTGGAAATATGGTACGAAGTAAAGATTACACTGCATATTATGCGACTGCAAGAATGTATACCGTAGAAAATGCTATGTTTTTGTCATGGCCAGAGTGATTTTAATTAACAAGTCATTTTTATAAATCATAAACTGCAAACAACTTTCATCTTCGAAATGATACGCATTCATAGACTTTACAAAAATAGTTTGCGAAAAATTCAAAATCATTACGCATCCTAAATAAATGTTTGCATAAAAGTATTATATATATATGTGTGTAGATCATGAATGTTCAGTTGCAATAAGTCTCAATCTTAAGTTTCTCCACATGAAGACCATCATGCGACACATCTTAACTTAAGCAAAGCCTTTCTAGTCAGATCATACACCTTTAGCGGCCCTCTCATCTCCATAAATGTATGCGGCTCCACGGTTCTGTTTATGTGTTTTGTCCCTGAACATTCTTTTCTGGATATTATTCTTTTCAGGCTTCCTGTCATGATGCGGCACAACCTTCTGATGTTGCATGTGTAATGAAGTTCTGTTATCTGTTGAAGAATATGTATAATATGATGGCATGTTAGATACACTGGTCGTGATCTAGTGTGATTGACATTGAGTCGCTTGAAATATTCTTACCTATCTCATGCATTTCTTTGGGAGCAATCACAGCATTACTCGAAGGTACAGATGTTGTTGCCTTGGCGTTCTTGAGGAATTTTGAAACGTCGAAGTTAAGCATGTTGTTGTTGTTGTACGTTATCGGATTTCGTTATATTTGTATTATGAGAATGGGATGAAGCCAGAAGAAAGTTGACACTTTTCTTTGGTATTCTTGACACATGACAGAACAGAACTCTCTCAAAAACTGCATCTAAATGCGACCGGTGACCGGTGTGTGTTCGCATAAAAATGACGCCAAAGGGCGCGAGAGGCCGCCATCGCACTGTGGGATTGGGACATCAGAAAACTCAAAACATAAGATATTCAAGACGTTCACAAGTCATAAGCAAAAGTTACTCTTCCACATTATCTGTTTGTCTACTGATCTGCAGCCAACAATATATTTAAAAATGAGTGGACAATGGAATGATCTACCAAAGCGGCTTTTGACTGTTTCATTCGGTGCGCCTCTGGTATGCCTGATGTTATTTTACATACCCCACATTTTCTTTCAAATTATTCATCTGTTGTGCATCTTGGAATGGTTAAGACTATCTCCATTTAAACGAGATAGAAAGCAATACCTTTTTACCTTCATCAGCCTAGGTACTGTCTACGTCCCGCAAATGTTTATCTCAGTGTATCTGTCCACTAGTTCTTCGCTGTTGTATCTTTCGGGCTACCTCGATGGATCTGGACCCGATGAGTACACCCGGCATCTGATCCATGGCCTTTTGCTAATTTCAGTATCATTCAAACATTGGATACTTTTAGCACAACAATCATTTTCTCACACATTTTATGTCTTATTCATTGTATGGAATTGTGATACTGGAGCCTTAGTAGGAGGACGATTAGGCAAGATGATTTTCAAATCAAATGATGTTATAGGTGAACGAATGAAAAGATTCAAAATTGGAAAGTTACTGATAAATATATTGTACAATATATCTCCTTCAAAAAGCGTGACTGGCTTTGTGGGTGGGATAACTTTTGGAACCCTTACGGCAGTGTATATACCCGAATTTAGTATTGCAGTTGAACGTTTTTTGAAAGACATGAGCTTAACGAAAAAGTTCACAATGGAATATCTCTACAATGATGTACATTTTGATTTTTCAGATCAGAGGAAAGTCATCGGACTCGTTTTGTCTATAGCTGGAATTATCGGCGATTTAGTTGAAAGTGCGATAAAGCGACAGGCGGGTCAAAAAGATAGTGCGAATTTCATACCTGGTCATGGTGGAGTTCTGGATCGTTTCGATTCTACATTTATGGCTGTTGGGATTTACCTATTTATCATGAATCAACATGTTTATGCATGTGCTATGTAACAAAGCATTATTTTTTTCAGGAGACAAATGCAACTAGCCTTTTGTACTTATAAACCATTTTCAAGTCTCTTAATACAACGCTCATACTGATTGGCTCTTTTCTCGGCTTTTAGAGTCCTAGCCTTTTCATCTTTTAGTATATTTTCATGGGAGGCTATTACAACTTTGATTCTGTTTTCAATTTCTTTCAGCTCGTTGTCATGAAGCTCTTTCATCTCACACTGCAAAAGCTTTTCAGCATGAAGATTTTCGTCGTGCGCAAGGCGCAAATTCTGCATTTCGTCATGTAGCTGATGATTCTCAAGTCTAATTTCGTCCAATGTCATTTCCAAACCACGAATGTGGTCCAAGAGTTCATTTCTGGCGTTAGAGTCGGCTTCGGATCGTACTTTTTCCAGATTGTGCAAATGTAGTATTTGATTTTCTTCTTCTTTCAATGAAGCTCTTGCAATCGCAAGATCATGTTGAAGTTTTCGTTTTTCTTCATCATTGCTATTCTTCAATTGTAGATAATTTTCATCAGCCTTCTGTTTTATATTGATAATTTCGTCCTCGAATCTTTGGAGCAAGGAATGCACTTCTACCTCATGACGAGTAATCAAAGATTGATGTTCTTTTTTCACAGTTTCCAATTGCTCTGTCATATTTTTTAATTCTTTCCTAGCTTTTTTCAATTCATTCTCGTTTGTTGCGATATGTTCCTTCATTTCATCGCATTTCAAAGTATGATCTTGATCCTTTTTCAATATTGTTTCCTTCATGGCATTTACCTGACTCTCCAGGTCTTTTATGTGACAATTAGAGCTAGAAACCGTTGTTTTGAATATATTCTTTACATTTTCAATTTTTTCTAATAATAACCTTTCTCTTGTTGCACGGATACCAGCCACTTTAATTTCATTTGTAAATTCCTTAGCTATGCTTTCGACGAATGATTCAGAAAGTAAGTTGTCCAATGATTCAGGATTTGTATTTGAAACTGAACTGTGAAGGTCATCATTGTTCAGAGTGGGGGGGAAACTCCTTTGATTCTCTCTTTTCTTAGACTGGTAACATGATTTCAAACGAAAGTATTCCTCTGAGAGACTTTTTGACGCAATAGAATCCACCACCATATTATTCATCATTATTCATTATTTTTTTGGACGAGAACCTTTTTCTTTTAGGGTTGTGAGTTATTTGAAATTTTGGGACGGTTCCATTGTTTTGCATACGTCAAGCTCCCCTAAAAACGAATCTTTTTTTTTGAATGGGTGCGCAAGCATATGCCCCATAATTTTTTTGGCAAGAGAGAGTTGCAAACCACGACCTCTCTACAGGAATCAACCACGTTGACTTCCAGCCAGAAGAGACGTATCCTACTCATCGTGTTGTGTCCAAAGTCTCTACACGTCGTCGTTACCTGAAGTATTTTATTAAGATATAAAGGAAGTAGGAAGATTCGGAGCACAACGTCAGTGCTGTTCATTACGTATTTAAAAAAGATTGAATCTGACTGCCGAACAACGTCAGGAATTAAGGCAAGAATTCATTTTATAGAATCGGACTCAATAGGGCTACGGTATTCACCATGAGTACCATTGACAGAAATACGAGATATCCTGACGAGTCTATTGCTGGAAGCCTCACTTTACAAGATAATGTCGAGTTAAGAAAAGAAGAAGCTTGCATGGTAGCAACAAATGCAAAAGAGCCATTTCACGCCGAGCATTTTACTCCACTCGTCACGAGAGATCGCTCGATCATCTACGATGTATCTATGCACTTTGAGAATGATCCATTCTCTGCTATGTTGCCAGATCAAATGCCCAGGCCTTTGGAGATCGAGAGATCGCCTGATTCAGCGACTCCGTTCCCCACTTCCGTACGGAGTTCCTCTGAGATCATTGACCGACATGATCCTATTGCTACTATTCGACGATCCAATTCTCCCGGGGAGAAGTTAACGCAGCCTTCTTCACCAGGAAGCAAGTATGAGAGACCGCGCCATCCTCACTTCCCTCCACCTCATGGACACCCTTATCCCTTTTATCACCCTTATTACCCTCCGCCTCCGAGCCACTCGCGTCCACCGCTTCCCAATCGAAAGACTGGAAGTTTTGGGGACCAAAATGAACCCTACTCCAAGGCTCATTCCGAAGAAAATATAAGTCACTCCAGTCACTTGCCACCACCCTATCCATGGCCCTATCCTCCTCATCAAATGTATTTTTATCCGCCGCCTCCCTACTTTCCTCCTCCCTCAAATGATCTTAAGCCCAAAATGATGGATCAGAAAGAATCATCTCAACTATCTGCTGTTCCCTTGCCAAGTCGGGACCGTTCCAAAATCGATGCTGCTCCTACCCACTCCACTGAATCTCCGCCGAAGCGAAAACGTAAATCATCGGAATCACCCATACGCTCAGAAAAGCTATCAGCCATTAAAGAGCGCGCACATGTTGCTGTACTGAAGGATCAAAAGAAGAACGAGGGTATTCCATCCACTGTGTTACAAAAGCGAGCGCGCAAAAATGCTCAATCTCGTCAACGCGCAGCGAAACTAAAGGAGAGGATTTCAGTGATTCAGGCGAAACAACCATCTGCAAGAACTCCAGAGGAAGCTTCCATTCTTGCCAAGTTTGAGGATAGACGTTTAAGAAAAAATGGAAGGTCAAGAGAGAGGGCAATTCATCGCAAGGAAGAGTTTGAGCGTATTTTTTCCAAGCCTGAAGACTTTTGGACTGAGGAAGAGAAAGCATTTATGGTAGAAACTATGGTGGCTAAATATAAAAAGAATGAAGGAGATAGGATGAGAAGGAAGAAGATGAAATCTGATGGGACATTCAGTGAGAGTTTTGAAGATGATAGCTCGAGTATGGCAAGTTCATCTGTTCGTTCTTCAATTAAGAAAGAAGTTCTCTCCAGTGCTCATCTTACTACTTCTACAAAGGGCCAACGTTCGAATAGTCCCCAGTTTCGACCAAGACCTTTGGCTGCATCTCCCCCTAGTCAAATTGGGTTTCATTGTCAATCTCCAAGATTTGAAACTAAGAAGGGCCACAGTGACGATTTGTTACGCATACCCCTTACCCCGAATGTTGCGTTGACTCCTATTTTAGGTAATATTACCTTACAGCACGATGGATCAACTCCCGATTATGGAAAGATGTTTGATGTCACACCCCTCCGTGATGGTTCACTGAAAGAATATATATTTGATTCTAAGCGCAGTGAAGGTCAAGTCATAGAATCGACAGCGTTGGAACTAACCTCCAACTCTATTCTTTCAAATCCAGGCATCACTCATACCCCAAGGACACCGAATAACCAAAGGTCACTACCTTTTATCCAGTTAACATCTCCTCTTGATCTAAGCCCACTGCACTTACCAAGGAGACAGAAGATGACTGCTGGGTTGTATGAATCTCTGACTGGGTTTGGGAACGAGTTTCATGCTCACGAGAATCAAGACAAAATTGCAGTTTCATTTTCAGTTGATTCAAACAGTGATGGGAAGTTTGCAGATCACTAGGCATGCCTTTTGATCGTTTGCTTTTTTTATAAGATTCTACATGTATTAATTTGATTTATTATGATTAATCAGATACTTATGTAAGACAACTTTTGATACATCGTACACATTCAGTTTGAAAAAAAGCGAATTGTCTCGTCATTGCTTCGAACATTTATCTGTGTCGGGTTGGGATTATTCTGACGCAGAAGTGTCAACAACCCTAAACATCCGCGCTTTTTATGTTCAACCGCGACGATGATGACCAGACACAGTTTCCGTTTTCGTCATAAAGCGGTATTTCTAAGCAAATAACTAGCTTTTACCTTTCAATATCACCATGATCTTGAAATGCAAATACCTCTTCGTATCTCTGCTTTACACATGTAAAGGCATCGATGCATTATCTACGCCTTTGACGAGTAGAATGCAACCTATTTCTTCGTCGACATCTCTATTTTCTGCCGTTGCCGATTCTTCTGTTCTCAGTGGAGCCAACGTCGCTGAGAAACCTGTCGGGTGGGAGTGTGATGAAGATGCTAATTGTGTCGAGGTTGATCCTTGTGATGATAATGGCTGTAGAACTTCCCTTGATATCAGAATTCATGGACAATGGTACGACTTATCCGGATGGCGTAAGGCTCACCCAGCAGGTTCACACTGGATTGATTGGTACGATGGTCGTGATGCGACTGAAGTAATGGATGGATTTCACTCTGAAAAGGCTCGTAAGATGTTCTCCCGATTGCCTAAGTCAAATACCAAGACTGCCGCCCAACTTGAAAAGGATGTTCCCGCAGACAGTGACATTCAACTTGCATTTCGCCAGTTAAGAAGTGAGTTGGAGTCTGATGGATGGTGGGAGCGTGATTTGATTCATGAGGCAAAGTTGTTAGCTATATTTTTTTCAGTTGTTACTGGGGCTGTTGTAACTGCTGAGCCTGCCCCTGCACTCAGTATTATGTTGACCTCGCTTGCTATGACCAATGCTGGGTGGCTTGGACATGATTACATTCATGGGGTTGACAAGTTCAGTGATAGAATGAGAATGTTTGCTGCCGTTGCAGCTGGTTTAGGACCTACTTGGTGGTCTGATAAGCATAACAAGCACCATGCATTGAGTGAGTTTAGATTTGTATCCTTCAAATTGCAATTTTGGATAATTTCGATTTCGAAGCTAACTGTTAACTTTCATACAAACAATAACAGCAAATGAAATTGGAGTCGACGAAGACATTGCGACAGACCCATTCTTGTTTCCTTACGTTCCTAGCCCTGAGAATGACTCGCCTCTGCGTAAAATTCAGCACATTATTATGCCGATTGCATTTTCATTCCTTTTTGCCCTCTGGCGTTTTGATACAATGAAGGTTGTTGTCGATGCGATCGAAGAAAAACGTCCAAAGGCCAAGAATGAATTGTATGCATTATTGGCTCACTATGCAATTATGTTAAGCATTTTGCCGTTCAATGTATGGTTCCCTGCTGTTTTTGTGTCTGGATTGATGAGCTCTTTGATTGTCACTCCCACGCACCAGTCTGAAGAAATGTTCGACGAATTCCAACCTGATTTTGTCACTGCTCAGTTCATGTCTACTCGCAATGCAGTGATGACCAATCCATTTTCTGAATGGCTGTGGGGTGGTATGCAATACCAGTTAGAGCACCATTTGTTCCCTACCATGCCACGTTCGAAGTATCCCAAATTGAGAGAAATTCTCATCAAATTTGCTGACGAAAATAATGTCCCTGGAGGATATAGAGAGAGTGGTGAATTTGAAATTCTAAAAATGAATTGGCAACTTTATAAGGATGTTGCCGAGGCTGATCCTATCCCTGGAAGACCAAGTTCTCGTGGAAATGGACAGCTCGGTGCCATCAACATGGGATTTTCTCCTGCATCCAAAGGAATTGGTTTCGTTGAAACTAAGTAAAGAGAATTGAAATCTTGAAAGCCCAGCTTATGAGTTGATCATAACTTATGAATAATTACTTTTTGCTATCCTTTTACTGGTGTATTAAAATATTGAAACAAAGCTTCAAACTCATACCTTCTTCTGTTTCATATCAAATAGGATTTAAATATATCGATTTCTCGCAAATGTCACGAAATGTCACGATCGAGACGAAAGAGGTATCGACGTGTGGATCCATCCTGGATCCTGGACCATTTTCCCAATATTTTTAAAAGAGGTCATATACGGAGTTCGATCCCAGGATCGACCTGCGTTACTTGAATTAACTCCGATATTATTGCTCTCTATGGAGAAGACAGTATGAGAGTAAATGGAAGATGTCATTGCACACATGTGTCATGATCGAGACGAAACAGGTATCCATGTCTTCCATCCTGGACCATTTTCCTAAAGTTAAACTAATTGGTTTTGTGACGAGTTAAATGTAAAATAACTTTGAAACCCTTTTACCTTCTTACATCTTCATGTTTGATTTGCAAATGGTTTTGATGTACCTACTATTTATTTTCAATCACATAGAATAAGCGCATGAGGCATGAGTACAAAGTACAACCCATCACAGTACACCCGTCGTATAGTTTATCAGAAGGTTTTGACACAACGCGGACGCCGGAACGCTGGAAAAAGAAAGTATCTACTTTCAGTTCACTACACATAAACACTGCATTATTAGAGATTATGGCAACATCCCATCGAAATCCCCCATCCATCCTTGGCGATAATCGGGCAGTCCTTTATCAAGCTATGATGAACGAGCACATTCCCGATATTGCGCCTGAAAAGTTAGACGAAAGTTTAACAATTGAATTAGCAGCTTTAGTTCACAATGGTCAATACAATCATGCTCGACATCTCTATCGTCGATACCATGATAGTCACAACACCAATTGCTTTACGGCGGATAATATGACAATCGAAAGTGTATTTCCGATGTTTTATTTACTTTGGAAGGCATTAGAACCACTCTTCTTGATCCATGCATTGGAAGTCAACCATTTCTATTCAAACCGTGAAAGCTGTAAATCTACTCATGATATCAAGACTTCGTCCATGTTTTCTTTTGCAAAGGTTTATGATCATTTGAAATCGTGTCAATTGAGAAAAAATGAATATCACAATTCCAAGCTATTAGAGTCCCTTACTAGCGAGTTAGCTATTAGCATTAGAGATAAAATTTTTTTCATGATAGAATCGGGAGGTTTTGAAGCTATTTGTGATAGCAGCGTTGCATCCTTATTGGGATTTTCGGATAATCAAAGTGCCATTGAATTCTGTAAGAACCGCGGATGGGAAGTTGAGAGCGGCGACGAAGGAATATATCTGTTTCCTTTTTCCCGTGAACGAAGTGTTCCAACAAATATAGGTGAAAAAGGCAAAAGCAAAGAGAAAATAGAGCAGTTGACTCGGTTGGTTGGATTTTTGGAGGTAGAGCGTCTGAATGCTTAGAACGATCCAATGATACCGCTTCTAAACTTGGAGCGCATTGACTCAACGCAGATATCTACTTTTGTATGTAATATAAACAAGCATATTATTTTACCAATTGAATATTTTATACATCTTTAGCATCGACTGATTTGTTTCATTTTGACTTATCATATTCCTGTACTTGTCGTTTACATTCAACTGTGTAACCATACACCAGATCTGCCATGGTGCCTACAGAAAAGTATGGAAAGGCGTGTGCAAAAGAGACAAAACAAAAGATTATGTTCCTTAAAGTGAGAAAAGATGGAAGGAAACATATCAAGTATCAGTAGCTTTACTCACGACCCTTACCTGCGACTCCTAAACCAACAACTGGTATTATACCTTTCTTCGTTTTCAATGAGTACGCGACTCCAACTGCCAATCCGCTTGCACATAATTTGTATTGGGCTAGTAGACAATTTGCTAGCGCTTCTGCCGGAGATTCATCCTTCGTATTATATCCCATTTTCTCGAAGGAAACTTTGTAACAATCAGATGCAACTTTTACGTGAATATTTATGCAGCGAACGGTATCCCAACTAACTATTGCGTCCATCCACTTAGATACTTCGTTTGTGTATCTTACATCTTGCAGCTTGCAGCTCAAAGCTCAAAGCTCACACACACACAGAGTAGACAGTAGTAAGTAGTACACAGTACTACTGAAAACTGGAAATATGAAAAAAGTTTACTTTTATAAAAATTACGAAATACCACATCGGAATGGGATGCATTGATTTCTTCAAAAATTCGGCGATAGCGAGAAACTACTACTTTGATACAAAAAGAGTCATTTGCTTCACCATAATTCAAATAGCAATCATATCAAGATGGCAGCAATGCTTAAAGCATCTTCGGGGTTTCCAGAGTACAGAACTGGACAAATTGCACTTAAATCCCCAGTAAAGCGAGCGGGAGTATTTTCTTCAGAATTTCAATTTCAAGATGAGTACTACGACGATGGTAGAGAGCTCGAAGTCGATTATGACAATAAGGTGACTGATTTGTATCGATTTATTTCTAACTCTCAATGGGAAGATGCATATCATGCGATTCAACAAAACCCCATCGAAGCGAAGACGTGGGTTGTTCGATATAACGAGGATGATAAGAAGGGTGTAATGTGGAGATTTTTACCAATTCACTCTGCTTGTGCCCGTCAACCACCCGAATACATCGTTAGAGCATTGATTAATGCGTATCCAACCGGAACAGAACTTTGTGATGATCAGGGCAAATATGCTTTGCATTATGCTGCGGCAAACCAAGCCTCGCCTGCAGTAATCCAGTTGCTGACGGATGCATATCCCAATGCCGCCACTACAAGTGATCCAGAGGGAAAATTACCTCTGCACTGGATGGCCATTGAAGGTCCTTTGGAAGTCAAAGCTGTCCAAATCCTGACTTTCGCAACGAAAAAGTTGGTTGATATCATGGATGATGACGGTTACACTCCACTAGATTATGCTCAAACTGGAAACTACATGTATCGCCAGGAAACCATTGCTGTTCTAAAAGGAAAGAACCCTTTTTCTACCAGTAAAACTCACACACCTCAAACTTCCAAACCAGTATTTGAGTTTAGCGAGGGGCTTACGAATATCCAAACTACTCCTCTCAACTCAAGCGCCAGATCAGTAGTAACGACCGCCACTCGTGGTGAGGCATCAGTGAACAAATCCGTTGCAAAATTCAAGAAGCAGATTGTCAAACTCAAAGCTGAAATCGCATACCATCAAGCGGAATATGAAGAGAAACTTGTAAGCGAGCAAGAAGAACACGAAGAGGCAATTGAGAACTTGGAAAATGAGATTGACAAAACTATCGAGGAAATCGAAAAAGTAAAAATTGACATTAGAAACAAGGCGCAGTACATTGAGTCTACCGAGAAAAGGATTTCAGCTTCATCAAAGGAGTATGAACATTTCAATGAATTGAACATGAAGCTTCAAAATGAACTTTCGAGGGCTCAAGATGATTTTAAACTTGAGAAAAGCAAGGTGGATGGATTTCAAATGAGAATAAAGTCTCTTATGACGATGATGTCAAGTCTCATTTCTAGTCAAGAGAAAATTGCAGCGAGTTTACTTTCGCTTGAAGAGGATAATAGAAAGGCTTCTGAAGCAAGAAGACTTAAACTTCAAGAACTTATGAATGATGATATGTCGGATATGAAGAAGACAGCAGAAGTGAACAGAGTGTATGGATTTGGACCTTCGATTCATGATGCATTGAATGAACAAAAGTCTTTGATGTCTAATTGTGCAGCAGTCTTGGAAGAATGTGATTATAAAGATTATGACATTGAAGGTTAAATGTTTTGACGTGTAGATAACTTTTGTTAGCATACGTATAAGACCAAGAATTTTTATTTTTTAAAAAAGCGCTGTAAGATTGTCCATTACCTACAAAACACCAATACCTGTAGTACTTTCGATTCCTCTTTTGAAGGAACATCTGTCGTCCAAAAATTACAACTGTGGCAATAGGTTCCCCATAAAAAAACAGTTGAATGTTCTAATAACATTTTTACCAATGCCTTTATACTCATAGGAGTCAGCTTGCAATGAAAATGATGTCCAAGGATGATCAGCTATTTTCAAAATCATTATCCCTATCGGCTTAGCGACAAAGGATCTTTCCTTCTTCAGTCTTCAACGTAGCCCTGATTGGTGAAAACGGTGGTGTCGTTGACATTTTTTGGATATTTTATTCAAATTCAAATACACACAAATCTTTTCTTGCACTTCGATAAACCAAACCAAAATGAAGCTTGCTATCTCAACCATCCTCGTTGCATCTGCAACTGCATTTACCCCTTCATCTTTCAATGGAGCCGCTGTAAAATCTGGTGTCTCTTCTTCCTCTTCTTTGAAAATGGAAACCTTGGACGATCTTTCCGTCCTCGCAAAGAAGTTGAATCCCATTGTTCCTCGCTTTGATCCTTTGGGACTTTCTACCAGTAATTTCTGGGGTCAATCACAGGAAGCTACGATTGGTACGTGTCGTTTCAATGATTAAAAAAATTGGTTTTTACTTGGCATAGTTCTCAATTTTTTATCCTCTTCCATTCCACAACCATTAATCATTAGGTTTCCTTAGAGAGTCTGAAGTAAAGCACGGTAGAATTGCCATGTTTGCATTTGTTGGATATATTGTCCACAGCAATGATATTGTTTGGCCTTGGCCTATGCAACTTGATGGAACTCCATTTCCTCGTGGTCTCTCTGCTCCAGAGGCTTGGGATGCGATCCCAGACGCTGCCAAGTTGCAAATATTCGCATTCATTGGGTTCCTCGAGTACTGGCGTGAGTGCAATTGTGAGAAGCACTACATGAGAGGAGGAAAGATTGGAGAAATGCCTGCTTTCAATGACAAATACATCCCTGGAGGTGCTCTTAATCTTTACGATCCCTTTGGATGGCGCAAGAATATGTCGGAGGAAGCCAAGGCGAACGGTTTGGTGAAGGAAATCAACAACGGACGTCTTGCCATGCTTGGAATCTTTGGATTCATCTGCGAAGCCAAGATTGAGGGATCTGTTCCTGCTTTGAAGGGAATCATTGGACACTATGATGGAGAATTCATGGCTCCCTTCAGCCAGTCGATTCTTCCTCATCTATAAGATTGTATCAAGAGATGATGTTGTCTTCCATCTTGAATGTTATGAATCATGCTTCTTTGGAGTATACATATTCAATGCTGCAACTTATAGTGTATCAATCTCGTTTTCATTTTTGTTTTAAAACAAACTTAACCAATACAGTATAATAGCTATCACATAAAGATTTGTCATTTGTCTTTAATTCTTGGAGGCTTCCAATACTTCCAACTTCAAAAAACCCAAAATCTTTCGCAAGATCTTTTCGGTTTCAACAACTTCATCCTTTGTCCTGTCTAAGTATTCATCAATGACCTCTTTTCCACCGCCTGGGTTAGCTTCGCCCCAACTGGATGTGTATGCCATCATAGCACCCTGATCAGCCTTTTCCCTATACTTCTCAACCAAATCAAGATAATCCTCAAAATCATTAGGATCCACAAGAGGACCAGCATTGACCATCAATTTATCTGCTTTGAACAAAGGGTCTGTTGTTGACTTATAACCCAGAAAATCCTGTACTTTCAATGGATCCTTCTGGCAAAAGTTTCCCGTCCCTCCACCTCCTTCTGTGCGAATCACTTGTTTACGCTCTAAATCTGACATGACCCCCTTATTACACACAGATGTAATATCATCCCAATTCTTCAGCAGGTATTGAACGCGAGCATGTCCTTTTTGGAGTTTAGAAAGTTCTGTTTGAGTTGGTATGCTGGATGCATTCGATGGTTGGGAAAGTATTGTTAGAGCACCGATGGTTGCCATGGATTTTGAAAGAGTCTTTGCTAAGAACGATCTACGTGAATCGCTGCTAGGTCCAAATGTCCAAGCTGATACCGTATAGGAACTAAATAAAATGGAGACGATGGGTGCTTGGATCTTCATGAATTTTTTTTGTAGTATGTATTCAATTCGAACTTTATTTACTTAGATAAGTAGTTATGGTCCAAGGTCCAAAGGTCAGGTATTTTCAATGATGTGTTCGATGTTCGATGTTCGATGTTCAGTGAGCTGTAAGCTAACCCTAACCTGAAACAGTTGTACTAACCATACCGTCTATTCTTAGCGCGCGAAATGTCAAAAAATGAGGCCATCGTCGCTCATCGCCGGTCGCTCATCGGATACTTGATACGAGCTCCTTGATACTTCACTCACACGGTACACGGTTCACGGTACACGTACTATTACATGGCATCTGTCGACGTCCTCCTACTGCACGCGTGATAGATTAGAGAACCATCGTAGGCCTAAGCTCGAGTTAACTAACCTTCTTTGTGTTTCTTAGGTAGGATACTTTGATCAATCAGCAAGATGGTATCATCTATTCCTATTGTAATTGCCGCTGTGGCTCTGTACCAACTTACCTCTGCTGGATCGCTAGAGATCCTTCGTGAGAGCTTCTTCCATCTGCCCCTTCCCTCGCAAGTCGCACTCTTGGTCCTCCTTTTTGGACTTGTATTCTTTGCAGTAGACATTGCTCTTTTCATTGAACCATCCAAGAACACAGGCAGTGGATCCACCAGAGAGATCCCTAAGATTACCTATCCTCTGGATGACATTGCAAACGCAAAGACGGACAAGGATAAGTTCCTCGCCGTTTACCCCATGTTACGTCAGGAGATGCTAGACCATATGGCATCTCAGGAAATGCCGGAAGCTGCTTTGGACTGGTGCAAAGCTATGATGGACTACAATGTCCCAGGTGGGAAACTGAACCGTGGAACTACCGTCGTTGCAGTCCATCGCACCCTCACTCAGGCCAATCACGGACGTGATTTGACAGACGAAGAAGTTGCCAAGGCATCAGTGCTAGGTTGGGCCATTGAGTTCCTTCAAGCATTTTTCTTGGTAGCGGATGATGTCATGGATGCTTCTCAGACTCGTCGTGGACAGCCCTGCTGGTACAAACTTGATCACGTGAAGAACATTGCCATCAATGATGCTTTCCTGTTGGAATCCTATGTTTTTACCATGATTCAGAATCATTTTGGGAAAGAGCCTTACTATTTGCAGCTTTTGGAAGTCTTCATTCAAGTTATTCAACAGACGGAATTTGGACAGCTCTTGGATTTGACTTCTCAAGATGAATCCGTGATTGATTTGACCAAGTTTACATTGGAGAGGTATCAAAAGATTGTCAAGTACAAAACTGCATATTACACGTTTTACCTACCTGTAGCAATTGGAATGATAACCTCAAGAGTTCAAGATCCAGCTGCCTACAAAATCGCAGAAAAGATTTGTTGTACTATGGGAGAATACTTCCAGATTCAGGACGATTACTTGGATTGTTATGGAGATCCTAAAGTAATTGGTAAGGTTGGAACAGATATCCAAGATAATAAATGCTCTTGGTTGGTAGTTCAAGCCTTAGACAGGGTGGATAAGAAACAAAGAGCTGTTTTGGAGAAGAACTATGGAAGATGGGACGATTCCAAGGTCAAAAAGGTAAAGGATTTGTACAATGAATTGGACTTGGCTAAGATTTTTCATGAGTATGAAGAGGAGAGTTACAAGATCATTCAAGCAGAGCTTGATAAAGTTACATTGATGCCAAGAGATGTCTTTGAGTTGCTATTGAAGAAGATTTACAAGAGAAAGTTGTAAATAGATGAAGCGATCGATTGATTCATTCGTGGTGTTGCAAGGCCTGACCAAAAAACTTTTAAACGATTTACAGTAAAAAATGGAAAAGAAGCTTATTGAATAATTTGTCAAACGAAATAATGAGTTTGCTATCCCCACCTATGCCCTTGACACAACTTCTTACACAGCTTTTTCCATGATTTCTTTGCTGCTTCTTTGATAATTTGATTATATTGGAAGAGTATCACTACAAAATCAGTTTTGAATCTCAACTGATTTTGCTTTAACACAAAACCAAGGTGTTTTGATTGTTCCTTGTACTTTGAAAACTCTTGCAACAAATGCAGAATAGAAAGGAATACATGACGCTGATTCTTGAGCTTAGCAGACGTCTCCCAGAAACCAAGCATAGCAAAAGTATCTGATATTAGTTTCCCTTCATCACGACCGACCTGTCGACTGTCTTCATTATCAATCTTATTTCCGATAAGAAAAAGTGGAACTTCATTTTCAATCCCATTCATCTTGTTGATTACCGTTATGTCATCTCTGAACTCAAATGAATCCCTATTTGTAACATCATACACTAAAAGTATTCCATGAGCATCCTTGCATTGACCATGCACTAAGGTTTTACAATGTTTTTCACCTGAGTAATCAAATATCTTGATACTCATCTTCTCGTAACTGCAACTGACAATATCTAAACCAATAGTAGGAATAAAAGAAGTATCGGCACAGGTATGTTCTTTCGTAAAAGAATTGAGGAGAGTTGTTTTTCCAACACCCTTATGTCCGATGACAACAATCTTTAAATGAGAGACTTTATCTTTTGGACTAAGTTCACATGAATACATAATGAATGACAAATGACAATGATCAATGATTGATTTCTTCAGGATTCTCATATGAGTATTCGGTATTCGGCTGAACATAAACCGCATCGGAACGGTAGATCATTTTAAACACTGTAATTTCGAAATTCGAAAACATGTAATGTTTTTACTACTATCTATCTCTTACCTAATTGTCTAAGGTTTAAACAAATTCATCCACTTCATGCTGAGAGGATGGTGATGGTTCTTTTGTTTTCCTCAATTCAGTTATTTTTGTGTCAATCGACATTTTTAAGGACTTCAAGTGCTTTTCTGCGTGGCTCTGTGACATCTTTGCGGTGGTAAGAGTCCGATCAAGAATCATTTTACTCGTCTCTTTGATTTTTTCGGCACGACTCTTTTCTCTCAAAATATCAGGGGATATATAGACTCTACTAAGATCATCAAAACTCTTATCTACAGTTCTAAACTCATCGTCGCCATTCACCGATGCTTCTTCGGCTAGCAAAATCGACTGCATTAACTGAACCTGGGAAAGCTCAGAAATATCTAGAGATGCGATACTTATTCTCTCATGTTCCTTCTTTTCTTCTTCTGCACGAACCCCATCCGTACTGATTTCATCGTCATCGTACGACATATAATCAGTGTCATTGCTTTCAGCCTCGACACTTAAAGCAGTGTCTTCTCCACTCTCACCTGTTCTTTCATTGTGAATACCTTCAGCCCTAATTCGCGATAGCTCTTTATATTTCAGCTCATCGGCCAATCTTATTTCTTCCTCTAACAGCTGTTTGGCTCGTAATCGCTTTTCTTCATAACTCTCTTCTTCGAAATCATTGAAGTCGGAACCCTTTGTTGACGTTTTAAATTCATCATCAACATCATTATCATCATCATCAACATCGTCGTCAAATGGGTTTAATTGACCCATAGATTTGTGATCATTAATTGGTTCGATTACCCATGATGGTTGATTGAAACTGGCATATCCGTCACCATTTGTCATCGCATCGCTATGATTCACAATGGCAGATGATTTCTCTACATAGTCATCATCATCATCATCATCATCAAACGGGTTCAAACCAGATATGCCTACTTCCTCGAACACATTTTCATCGTTAAGCATTCTCAAGACTTCATCGTCCTCCTGTGTCGTAAAACTACGGTCATCTCTGTCTATTTGGGTGTCACCAACCAGAGAAGACTTATCGACTGGAAAATCATCTACAACCTGTTTAGGATTCTGAATCTCTTCGATGATTGCAGCTGATACATTCTTAGCTTCGTCCTCATCATCATCGTCTTCATCATAATCGTCATCATCATCATCATCATCATCAAACGGGTTCAAACCAGATATTCCAACCTCCGTGACTACATTTTCATCGTTTATAACTCTTAATACTTCATCGTCTTCCTCCGTCGTAAAGAATTGATCTTCTCTCTTGGCTTGAAAATCATCTATGGTATAAGAGTAACCATTTATGCTAACTGAATCTGCAACATTCTCAGAAAATGCATCTTTAACCTGTTGGTGGAAGTGGGCACCTTCTTCTTCATTTTCTTCCTTTCCTAGATGATTTGGATCACTCGCGACGGACTCGTTCTTAAGAACATTATTATCTTCTTTATCATCATCATCATCATTGAACGGGTTAAAACCAGGTAGTCCTTCCTCCGTGGGAACGTTTTCATCGTTCAACAGTCTTAAAGCTTCGTCATCTTCCTGCGTTGTAAAACTGTGATCATCTTTCCCGGTCTGAGTGTCACTCATGAGAGAAGATGGCAATCTATCGACGCCAATGTTAAGTTCTTCATCGTCTCGTTGTTGATAAGAAGTCTCTAAATCGAAATCATCATCATTCTGTTCTCCTTCTTGAGTTCTTTCCATCTTAGGAGCAGTTTCTTCATCAAGAAGAGATTCAAAAGGATTCTCGTATTGCTGATCAAAATTAGATGACTTTCTATCTGAATAGTCATCTTGATTATCTTCAATCATATTTGAAGTAGGATATTCTTATTCACTTAGTTTTAAACTCTTAGAAGAATGAGAGATAATGAGAGTAAAATGAAGGGGAAAAAATATAAATCCGCTGCGAAATCCGCAAAAAGTAATGTGATAACGGGCTTGCGCTGAGCGATCACGGCTAATTTAGTATTATTATGAGGCAATTTGTCAAGCATCTACACGCTTCTATTTTCTGGGCGACACGACGCAAATACAATCAAAATGCAAGAGAACTCAAACACAAGCAAACCAAATTAAGTATGTTCAGGAATGTATATTAAACATGAAGACTAAAGCAGTTCATGAGACTTATAGTATAGTTGGAACAGTTCAGCTGCAGCTCAGAAGCTGGTCTTCGTATTGAAAAGATCATAAATTTTAGAGAGACATCTACTTGAAACATTAACATATACGTTCTTACTGAAAAGTCTAATTGTATTTGACTCCATTCATAAAGTCTCTTGGATCTGGCACAGAACCGTTAAATGAAGCGTTTCTGAAATCGAAACCCGGATTTTCTTCATTAAATCTCTCTAACATGAGATCCTTTCTTATTTCTTGTTTGGTATGATCATCTAGTTCTATGTGTACATCTTTACTGAAAAGTGGTATTTCCCAGACTTGACCTCTTTTGGATTTCACAAGAAATATATTGATGATACCGTCGTCTAAAAACCACGAACTTTCCGCCGTATCAATTACGTCAAAAATTTCTTCATCGATGAAATATCTGTCATGACCTTTGATTCCAATTTTGAGTCGCTTGGATTGAATTTGAATATCAAAGTCTTTAGCTTTGGTATGTGTCGTTGGCGCCGCCAAGAAAATCGAAACGCTATCGAGATCTTGTTGCCATTCGTAAATCTTGGAACCATTGTGAAAGAATGCATACTTTCCATTCGTCAGAGAAACGTGGCGAGAAATCAAATGCTTCTCAGAATCAAAACAATGCATTTGAAAAGATTCATCCATCTTTTAATAATCACAGAATGGGTGGAAAGTGGAAATATTTCAAAAATGAATGTGTGCTGTGCACTGTGCACTGTCTGTGTAAGAGTGTACTCGTAGTAGGTATCTCTACTGTGAGCTTTCTCCTTTGTTAGGGTTAGGGTGTCACTTTACCGCATCGACATAGGAGATGGGAGCTAAAAAATAAAAAATCCAACAATCGCCAAACTCATTAGATCTTGTATATCTTCTCCTTCCTTGTG
>Ga0213868_10000871_pt1 | contig 29445 bp, 25 predicted proteins | sample PICome_9_FD_160087 | JGI IMG/M metagenome (GOLD analysis project Ga0213868, IMG submission 160087) | Coastal seawater microbial communities near Pivers Island, North Carolina, United States - PICO127 | ecosystem: Environmental > Aquatic > Marine > Coastal | place: USA: North Carolina... | reverse complement strand
GTGCCTGAACCACTCCCTCCGCCACAAACCACTTGCGAACCCGAGACGAGGCCCCAGTGAGGGCCTTTTTTCTTTTTTTCAAAGGGGTTTAGCGAAGCCATCCGACTTTCGGAGACTGGCGTTTTGGCCAGAACCGGTCTCTGAACGCCCCGCGTCTCTTTTCACCCGCCCTTCACCCAAATCGAGACGCATTCAAAAATGCGCGTTATTTCAGATGCTTGCCAAAAATGGATTGCGCCGCAGTTGAGGTCGGTTGAACCGCTATCGAAACGAGCAGAGACACCCGAGGGCGGCGTGGTTGTGCGGGGTGGTGCTAAGTCTTGAGTAGATCGGGACGCACTCGCCATGCCAAGCGCGATTGAGCGCGACTTTCCAAAGAGGGGTTTTGGTGAACACGCTTTCCTGCGACCGAAAGGATTTCCCTGGGCGTGTTTCTTGTAGCACGCCCGTCCAGATCAGTGGGCGAAGCACCTGGATGTAAAGGCTGCGAACCTTGCAAAAATTTGTCTCCGTCCACGCTTCTGTTCACAACCATCTCAACCAAGAACGCCATCTCTACAACCGATCAAATTTCAAGCTGAACCGCGCCGCCGCTCTTACCGAGTGGCGGGGCCTATGCGCAGCCTAAAAGATTGAGGTTGCAGGAGAACTGAGACTGGTTCGCATTGGTCTGACAGGACCATCGCTGATCTTACCTGGAAGATGCGGCTCAAGCCGCTGCCACAAGGCGTCCGACACTACAAACCGCTGCTCGTTCATTCAAACCTCCATTTTGGAAGTTTGAATCAGAAATCACGCACAATGGGAATCCTGAAAGTCCACGGGCCCTAATTGGCATGCGCCCTGAATATCAAACGCTTGATGCCGCGCCTTCGACTCTTATCGACTGAAGAGACTAAAAAGAGACTAAAATTCAAGATTAGATTAAAAATCTTACACAAGTCCTTGATCTTATTGGAGGCGAGTAGGAGAATCGAACTCCTGTACACGGATTTGCAATCCGCTGCGTAACCACTCCGCCAACTCGCCGCCGTGTGGTTTTTGCTGAGTAACTGATCCCTTGGGGGGCTGCAAGACGCATCATGCGCGAAAGTGTACTGCAAGCCGTTGCTGCTGCGTCTTTGATGTGGCACATCTTAGAGAGTAAGAATCTGAACAGATGAGTTTAGCATATGAGCGATTTCACTACCCGCAGGACGATGATGGTCGATACGCAGGTGCGCCCCTCTGATGTGACGAAGTTTCCGATCATTGATGCAATGCTGACTGTCGCACGCGAGGATTTTGTGCCCGCCGCACAGCGCGAGGCGGCCTATATGGGCGAGAACCTTGATCTGGGGCAGGGCCGTGTTCTGCTGGAGCCGCGCACCCTGGCCAAGATGCTGGATGCGCTGGCGATCTCGAACAAGGAACTGGTGCTCGATATCGGCTGTGCCATGGGATATTCTGCGGCTGTTATCGCTCATATGGCCGAAGCGGTCGTTGCCGTAGAAGAGGACGAGGCAATGGCAGCCGAAGCGCAGGATGCGCTGGTGGCGGCAGGGGCTGATAATGTGGTGATGCACGTCGGGCCATTGACCGAAGGAGCTACTTCACATGGGCCTTATGATGTGATCATCATTCAGGGCGGCGTGGCCGAAGTGCCCGAGGCGATCCTGTCCCAACTCAAGGACGGCGGACGTATTGCCGCCTTGTTCATGGAAGGTGCACTGGGCGAAGTGCGCATCGGCTACAAACGTGGTGATGATGTCAGCTGGCGAATGGCGTTCAATGCCTCGGCCCCGGTGCTGGACGGGTTCAAGCGCGCGGCGGCGTTCCAGTTTTAACAAGGCGTGCATCAGTGCACACAGGTAGTAAGCAAAGAGGTTTGACGCCCATGGCGATTAGAAGAATGGCATTCGTGACGCCCCTGATGGTCGGGATATCCGCGATTGCGCTGTCACTGACCGCACCGCAGACCGCCAAGGCCGATACGCTGGCCGATGCTTTGGTCGGTGCATATACGCATTCAGGACTGCTGGACCAGAACCGGGCATTGTTGCGTGCCGCCGATGAAGATGTGGCCGCAGCGATTTCAACCCTGAAACCCGTCTTGCGCTGGTCTGCAACCCTTACCCAGAACTTTGGCAAAGTGCGCAATGCGGCGACTGTAACCTCCGTGAGCAACGACACTTTGTCCGCCGCGATCAATCTGATCGGTGAGTTGGTCCTATATGATTTCGGCGCGCGCAGTTTCCGTACCGAGGCGGCAAAGGAAACCGTGCTGGCCACCAGAGAGGCATTGTTGGACATCGAACAGCGGGTTCTGCTGCGCGCGGTTCAGGCCTATATGGGGGTGATCGAGGCGTCTGAATTCGTGGCGCTGCGCCAAAACAACGTGCGCCTGTTGACCCAGGAACGCCGCGCGGCACAGGACCGGTTTGACGTGGGCGAGGTCACCCGAACTGATGTGGCCCTTGCAGAGGCCCAGCTGGCACAGGCCCGCAGTGGTCTGGCTGCGGCCCGTGGCGATCTGGTCAACGCGATTGAAGAATATCGCAATGTCGTTGGCCGCAAACCCGGCACCCTACGCCAGCCTCCCGGCCTGCCATCAATTAAACAGGACGTCGATACGGCCAAATCCGCAGCCATGCGGCGGCATCCCAACATGTTGAGTGCGCAGCATCAGGTCGCGGCAGCAGATTTGCTGGTATCGGCGGCGCAATCCGACATGAAGCCCACGGTCCGTTTGACTGGTCAGCTCAGCGTTTCTGATAACCTCAATGCAAACGAATATACGCGCGGCGGGACCGTCGGGCTGGAAGCGGGACAGACAATCTACCAAGGTGGGGCATTGTCTTCGCGGGCCCGTCAGGCTCAGGCGCGGGCCGACGCCCAGCGTGGCAACCTTCATGTGGTGCGCCACAACGTCCAGCAAGAAGTCGGCGTTGCCTATGCATCCTTGACCGCCATTCGTGCACAGCTGGTCGCTTCTGAGGGGCAGATCAGGGCGGCTCAGGTGGCGTTTGATGGCATTCGCGAAGAGGCCCGTTTGGGCGCGCGGACCACATTGGATGTGCTGGATGCGGAACAGTCGCTCTTGGACGCGCGATCCTTGCAGGTTTCCGCGCGTGCAGCACTTTATGTCGCGGCCTATCGGGTCCTTGCGGCAACGGGGCGCATGACTGCCAAGGATCTTGGGTTGCCCGTGCAGATTTATGACGCAAGCGAATATTATAATCTGGTCAAGGATAGCCCCGGAAAACTTTCGGCGCAGGGCAAGAAGCTGGATCGTGTGCTGCGGGCGCTGCAAAAAGACTGACAATTTGCCACGACCCATTGTGGGAATCTTTCTATCGCGTTAGTTTGGCCGGGAAAGAAGAGTGGTGAAAAATAATGTCTGATCCCGTCACAAATGCTGAGGTTGAGGATGTTCTGTCTTCAATTCGCCGTCTGGTGTCAGAAGATAAACGCCCTTTGCACCCCCCCCGTCATGAGCCCAAGGCAGACCGTCTGGTCCTGACCCCTGCCTTGCGGGTGGCGGATGCGCCTGCGACAGATGCATCCCTGAACCTCTACGATGATCCAGAGCATGACGCGGTACCAGAGGCACCGTTCAGCGATATGGCGACGGATGAAACATCGGCCGAGATCCATGACACACATCTTTTCTCGCGGTATGAAAGCCGGCAGCAGGCTGACATTATGCAGCAGGAAGAAACGCAGCAGGAAGAAACGCAGCAGCCAGAGGCATATCCGCCCATGTCCACGACAGTGCGTCGTCACGAAGAAGATTACGCCGCAGATCCCTACGGATTTGATGACGAAAGCGACCCTGATGGCGAAGCATCAAGCCTGTTGACGACCTTTCCGGCCGTTGAGGTGCAAGAGCCAATAGACGAGCCGAAACTGCGTGAAAATACTGTGTCCTTACGCAGCAATGTCGATCAACAGCAACCACCTGTAGCAGGGCCTGTCACGCAGGCCGCAGTTGCTGCCGAAGAGACGCCTGAAGCGGCTCCCGAACTGGCGCAGGCCGATCCCGTAGATGATCAGGAGCAGGTTCAAGACGCGGCAGAACCGCCCGCCGCATTTGATGTGCAATCTGCCGTCGAGGCCAGCAAATCCGCCGCCCTCAGTGCCAAGATCGAAGCCTTGGAAACCGCCATCGGAAAAATCGCAGACAGCTGGGAACCTGATGATGCCGGCGAAGGTGATTATGCAGGATCAGAGCCGCAGGCGATGGAATGGGAAGACAACGAACCCGAAGAGGGACCCGCCGCGCGGCTGCATTTCTCTCCCATGGACACGGAATTTTCTGACGAGGATGAACGCCAGAGCGATGCTGTGTCGGATGATACCCCGGATCAACAGGACATCGCCCCACATCCCGAACAGGACGAAAATGTCAGCCCGCAGGGGGCTGGGCTGGAACTGGCAGATGACGAATTGCTGGACGAAGAGGCGCTTCGCGATCTGGTCAGTGAAATCGTTCGGGCAGAGCTGCAAGGTTCTTTGGGTGAACGCATCACCCGCAATGTGCGCAAACTGGTCCGCCGCGAAATCCATCGCGCCTTGGCGGCAAGAGATCTCGAATAGCGCCGCGAGGGCAGTGGCACAGGGCCCCAAGCCGCAAATGCTATTGGCGTCATGTTCTGTTTAGCGCGTTGAAACCCGCATTCCCCGGTAGTGACCCGGCTAAGGGTTGTCCAAGGTAAGGGATACCTCACCCGCGAGGCTTAGCATCAGATCAATGTCGAAATAGCGCTCAACATGGTCGGCAAGCGCATCCAGTGCTGCGTCGACGCCGGCGTCAAAGCTGAGGGTTGAGGCGACGCCAAGCTCTGCCAGATAGGCCGCGCGGAAGGCGTCCGAGGTAAACAGCCCATGCATATAGCATCCCTGTACCAAACCATCCGGGCTGCTGGCCCCTTCGTCCTGGCCGTCAAACGTCAGCCAGGCGCGTGCCCTGTCCGGGCCGGATGTTTCGCCAACGTGGATTTCGTAACCGGACAGGGCGGTGCCACTGGCCGGGTGCAGGCCCTGTTTCAATGACAGATGCTTGATCGGGGCCATCACCGTATCCACGTTCAAATGCCCCAGCCCTTTGACGCTGGCTGGTTTGCCTTCGATCCCGCCGGGGTCTGATATCGTCTGACCCAGCATCTGATACCCGCCACACAGGCCCAGAACGCGCCCCCCACGCCGCAGATGCGCGGCCAGATCCACATCCCAACCGGCCTCTCGAAATGCGGCCAGATCGGCGATTGTCGCTTTGCTGCCTGCCAGCAAGACCAAGTCGGCATCCCCCGGCAAAGGCGCGCCCGGCATGATCATGCGCAGGTCAACTCCGGGTTCCGCAGCCAGTGGATCAAGATCATCAAAGTTCGAGATGCGCGGCAGGCGCGGTACGGCAATCACACAGCCCGATCCCCCGGATCTGGACCGCGCAGGCAGGTCCATCACATCTTCGGCTGGCAGGCGATGCGCCTGATCAAACCACGGGATGACCCCAAGGCTCGGCCAGCCGGTTCTGCGGGCGATATCATCGCGGCCTGCGTCAAACAGGCTGCGGTCGCCGCGAAACTTGTTCACGGCAAAGCCCCGGATCATCGCATTGTCGCCCTGGCCCAGAACCGCCTGCGTGCCGACGATCTGCGCAATCACGCCACCCCGATCAATGCAGCCCATCAGGATGACAGGCACATTGGCTGCCGTGGCAAACCCCATATTGGCAATATCACCCAGGCGCAGATTGGTTTCCGCAGGGCTGCCTGCCCCTTCGATGATCACCAGATCACAGTCTGCCGCCAACCTGTTGAACGATTGCAGAACAGCAGGCATCAGTGCCGCCTTGTTCTGGCCAAAGGCGCGGGCCTCTTGATGGCCGGCAATCTGGCCCTGGATGATCACCTGCGCCCCGGTAGAGGATTGCGGCTTGAGCAGGATAGGGTTCATGTCCGTATGCGGTGGCACGCCTGCGGCGCGGGCCTGAAGTGCCTGCGCGCGCCCGATCTCGCCGCCGTTTTCGGTAACGGCTGCATTGTTTGACATGTTCTGGGGTTTGAAAGGGCGCACCGCCATTCCGCGTTTCACACAGGCCCGGATCAGACCGGCGACGATCATGGATTTCCCGACATTGCTGCCGGTGCCCTGTATCATGATCGCTTTGGTCATCTGGATTATCCTGCGCAGTTTGTTGGCAAACTGGCGCAAAATGCGGCCGTGTTAAAGAGAGATCAACGCCAGATGTTCGCTGCCAGCTGTTTGCCATGGTCTGAAATGAAAAACGCAGCCCCAGGGCTGCGCTTTTCTTGCCTATGTGGCAAATTCTTAGGCTGCTTCTGCCTGCTGTGCAGCATGGCGGCGCTCAGATTCTTCGCGCGACAATGCGACGGATGTGCGGACACCTTTGCCCACGAAATCCATAAGGCCGGTTACAACACGTTCGTTGGGGTCGATCCCCGCGCAGCTCAATACTTCGCGGCCATCCCGAGAACGCGCCCAGCGGGCAATCTGCTCAGGTCCGTTGCCGTATTTCTTGTCATCAGCAATCGCGTCGTCCAATGCAGCCAGTACCACAGCTGCGAAAAGTTTGCGGGCACGGTTGCCTTGTTCGTTATTGAAGGCTGTGCCATCAACGAAATCTTTCATCTCGTCGTCCTTTCCATTATTCTTGCTCTTGTCATTTCGGCGTGAAGCTCCTTATGACTGAATTCCTACGATTCGGATACAACTTTATCGCATAACACCCATGCGTTTCATGCATGGCTTGGAATGGGCAATAAACTGTATATCGTTTGCTTGCAGGGTCTCCCTGCACCAGATATAGGGTGCGTTAGTTTTTCATCAACCTTTTGCCTTGGTTTTGCCTTATGCCTAAAATTAACGGAAACGAGATTCGCCCCGGTAACGTTCTGGAGCATAACGGCGGCCTTTGGGCAGCTGTCAAAGTGGACCACGTCAAGCCCGGCAAGGGCGGTGCCTTTGCCCAGGTAGAGATGCGCAACCTGCGCAACGGATCCAAATTGAACGAGCGTTTTCGTTCTGCCGACAAGGTAGAGCGCGTGCGTCTTATCCAGAAAGACCAGCAGTTCCTGTTTGAAGACAATGGCATGTTGGTCCTGATGGACACGGAAACCTATGATCAGGTTCAACTTTCTGCTGAGTTGTTGGGCGATCGCCGCCCGTTTCTGCAAGACGGCATGATGATCGTTGTCGAATATCACGACGAGGAAGCGCTGAACGCGTCTTTGCCGCAAAAGGTCATCTGCAAGGTCGTGGAAACAGAGCCGGTCGTCAAAGGCCAGACCGCTGCGAATTCCTTCAAGCCGGCGATTTTGGACAATGGGGTCAAGGTCGCTGTCCCGCCGTTCGTAGGCCCGGATGAGGATATCGTGGTGAACACCGAGACGATGGAATACGTAGAGCGGGCCTGAGCCAATCCCGCCTGACCGGCCAAAGGCCTGAAAATCAAGCCTTTGTTAAGCCCCTGTTAAGATTCATCCGTGTTTGGAAGCCCCGTCTTTGGCGGGGCTTTTAGTTTCAATTCGACGGATTTTCCGTCTGGCCATGCCATGTGACCTTGGCCTGATCCGCTTGCATAGGGCCTTTTGCGCGGTCGAAACGCAGATAGGCGATGGCCTGGCCACCAGATTGCGTAAACAGCGTGCCTGCTGCTTTGCCTTCCGCCAGCAGCGGCGTGCCCACGGGGGCCTGCCCCTCCAGATCGACGCTTGCCAGACCTTTGCGCAATTCGGTCTTGTGCTTCATCCGGGCGGTCACTTCCTGCCCCACATAACAGCCTTTGCGGAAATCGACGCCATTCAGCCTCTCAAACCCCGCTTCCAGAATAAAGCTGTCTGGGCCCAGTTCCACGCCCGTTTCCGGGATCACATGCGTGACACGCATAGCTTCCCAGTCGGTTGTGTCATCGGTCTGGGGGTGATCGCGGTAGGCGCGCCATCCCAGGGCCGCTGCGCGGGGGTCGGCAAAACCATCGTCAGGCAGGGCGGATGTACCACGGTGCAGATGCAGCGGGACCTCGGCGATCTGCACATCTGCGCGCAGTTTGTACATCGACAACCGCTGGATCAGCATATCTGCCAGGCTGCTGTCCACATCCAGCACCACCGCATCACCCCAAGGGATCAAAAAGAAGTCGGCCAGATATTTTCCTTGCGGCGTCAGCAGCGCCGCATAGACGGCACCATGCGCCAGTTTGGCCACGTCATTGGTCACAAGGCCCTGCAGAAAACTATGCGCATCTGCACCGCTCAAACGCAGGAATCGACGATTGGTCATGGGTTCTGTCCTTTTGGGGTCGTTGTGGGATATAGTGTTTCCACGTCATACTAAAAGGGGCAAGCATGCGCGCGCCAATCACTGTCATTATCCCGACGCTCAACGCGGAACAAAGCCTTGCGGCCTGTCTTGAAGCATTGATGGAAGGGCTGGAGGCAGGACTGATCCGCGAGTTGATCGTATCGGACGGCGGATCAACCGATGCCACGGGGGCCACCGCACAGGCATGGGGTGCCGAAGTTCTCAGCGGGCCCGCATCCAGAGGCGGTCAATTGCGCCGGGCCTGCGCAAAGGCCAATGCGGAATGGATGCTGATCATTCACGCCGATACGATACTTCAGCCCGGCTGGACCAAATCCGTGCGCGGGCATCTGAACCACCCCGAACAGGCGGCCTGGTTCAAGCTTCGCTTTGACCAGCAGGGCATCGCGGCACAGATCGTGGCGGGCTGGGCCAACCTGCGCAGCCGCTTTGGCTTGCCCTATGGCGATCAGGGTCTGCTGATTTCCTCGCCCCTTTACGCGCGGGTGGGCGGGTATCCGGATATTCCCCTGATGGAAGATGTCGCGCTGGCCCATGCCCTCAAGGGCAAACTGAAGGGATTCGATATCGCCGTGGTCACCAGCGCAGAGCGATACGCCCATCAAGGCTGGCTGCGACGTGGGCTTCGCAATCTATGGACCCTGCTGCGCTATTTTGCCGGGGCTGATGTGCAGCGGCTGGCCTCTCACTACCGGCGCTGACCGGATCAGTCTGTCTCACCCTTCCTATCAGGCCCAGGGATCCGATGGCAGCATGCATCTTGCAACGGTACCGATCTGGTGTTGACCTTGCCCGCAGCGGGCCTAGTGTCGGCCCAAGCTTTTTTGGAAAGATCCCCATGTCACATACGATCCCTCGCGCCCCGGGCCGCCCCTATCTGGCCATCCCCGGGCCATCCGTCATCCCCGACGCAGTTTTGCAGGCCATGCACCGGGCCGCCCCCAATATCTATGCCGGCGAACTGGTTGAGATGATGCCGGGCCTGACGGCTGATCTCAAACGTGTGGCCCGCACCAGGTTTCATGTCGCCATGTACACCGGCAACGGTCACGCCGCCTGGGAGGCAGCATTGGCCAATGTCATCGCGCCGGGTGACAAGGTGCTGGTACCTGCAACGGGCCGCTTTGGCATCGGCTGGGGAGAGACCGCCAAAGGGCAGGGCGCGGAAGTCGAAGTGATCGACTTTGGCAAACAATCCCCGATGGACATGGCACGGATTGCGGAAACACTGGCCGCCGACAAGGCGCATGAGATCAAGGCAATCCTTGCGGTCCATGTCGACACATCAACATCAATCCGCAATGACATCGCGGCCCTGCGCGCCACATTGGACGCGGCGGGCCACCCCGCCTTGCTGATGGCCGATTGCATCGCATCGCTTGGCTGTGACACCTTTGAGATGGATGCATGGGGCGTCGATGTCATGGTCACGGGCTGTCAAAAGGGGTTGATGGTGCCACCGGGCATGTCCTTTGTCTTTTTCAATGACCGCGCAGAAGCGGCCCGGGCCAGATTGCCCCGTGTCAGCTGGTATTGGGATTGGTCGCCGCGCGCCCATGCGCAGGAATTCTTTCAATATCACGGCGGCACGGCCCCGACCCATCATCTTTATGGGCTGCGCACCGCATTGGATATGATCCACGCCGAAGGCATCGAACAGGTCTGGGCCCGTCATGCGATGCTGGCACGCGCTGTCTGGGCCGCCTGCGAAGCATGGAGCGAGGGGGGACATTTTGCGATGAACGTCAAAGATGCGGCCAACCGCAGCACTGCGGTCACATCGCTGAGGTTGCAATCCCCCGACGCCACCGCATTGCGCGATTGGGTCGAAGGGCAGCTGGGCCTGACGCTGGGCATCGGTCTGGGCATGGCGCTGCCCGGCGATCCGGCCTGGCACGGTTTCTTCCGGCTTGGGCATATGGGCCATGTGAATGGTCACATGATCATGGGCCTGCTGGGCGGCATAGAGGCCGGCATGCGCGGCCTTGGCATAGAGCATGGGACCGGCGCATTGGATGCCGCAGCGCAGGTGATCAGCGGCAGCTAAGGCGTTCGTTGATCGGCGGCAAACCCGCCTTTCCACAGATGCCTTGGCCGCAATAAATCACTGCCGCGCGGCATCAATCCGGGTGATCAGCTGGTTGACCAACCAGCCCGTCGCGGCCACGGCCAGCAGGCCCCATACCACCCAGATCACCATCAAGATCCATGTCAGGTTGACGCCAAACATGAATATGCAGGCCTGGGTGAAATTCGGGGCGGCAGGGCGGTTATCATCGTCACGCATGCAGATCTCATCAGTTGGTCTGATACAACTATAACCAGATCACAGCCTGCGTCAGCCCTTTTTCGCCTCTGCCAAAGCTAGGGGCAAAGCGGCCGCAAAAGCATCAAGCTGGGCGTGCGTGCCACAGCTGATCCGGATGCAGCGGTTTTGCGGCGCGGCAAAGGGCATGCGCACGAAAATACCCCGTGCCACCAGGCCGTCCAGCACCGCCTTGGCAAAGCGGCCATCCTCTGCGCAGTCGACAGCCACGAAATTGGCCGCCGACGGCAGCGGCTCCAGCCCATTGTCCCGCGCGATCTGCGCGATACGGTCGCGCGCAATGGCCACCTTTTGCTGGATCTGCGTCAGCCAGACCTGGTCTTGTAGCGCCGCCACAGCGCCTGCCTGCGCCGCACGGTTCATGCCAAAGTGATTGCGCACCTTGTGAAAGGCGGTGATCAATTCGGGCGCTGCAATGGCATAGCCCACTCTCGCACCGGCCATCCCGTATGCCTTTGAAAAAGTCCGCATCCTGATCACCCGCGGATCACCCGGCGGCACAGGCAGGGCGGTCCCTTGGGGCGCCGTATCGACATAGGCTTCATCGAGGACAAACAGGCAGCCGCTTGGCAGGCTTTCCATGGCACGGGCCAATGTATCACCGCTGTGCCAACTGCCCATGGGGTTGTCGGGATTTGCCAGATACACCAGCTTGGCATCTACCTCTGCCGCCTTGGCAAAAAGCGCCTGCGGGTCCTCATGGTCCGCGCGATAGGGCACCTTGTGCAGCGTCCCGCCAAACCCCGCGACATGGTAATTGAACGTCGGATAGGCCCCGTCCGAGGTCACGACCGCATCACCAGTCGTAACAAAAAGCCGCACCAGATAGCCCAGCAGCCCGTCAATACCCTCACCCACGATGATATGGTCCATCGTCGTGTCGTGATAGGCGGCCAGGGCCATGCGCAGATCATGGCTTTCGGGATCGCCGTACATCCACTGATCTGTCGCCGCCATGGCAGCTATTGCGGCAGGTGAGGGGCCAAAGACATTTTCATTGGCCCCGAGACGGGCATCAAAGGGGCGGTCCATGTCACGTTCCTGGGCTTCGGGCCCCACGAAAGGGACAGATGCAGGCAGCGATTGGGCAAGCGGGGTCAGGCGATAATGTGTCATGATGATGTGATAAGGCTGGGCGGGATTTTCGGCAAGGGGTTGGAAACAGCCCGCCGCCTGCCTAATTTAAAAGGACATGCTATCCAAGGAAGCCCTTATAGCCAAACTCACCCGCTGCAGCTTCATCGCCGTCACGCTGGCCGCCGGTGCGGCACGCAGCCTGTCTGCGGTCGCAACCAAAACCCCTGCACGCCATATCGTCACGCTGGTCTATGACAAAAGCCTGGGGATGATGCGGGCGATTGACCGTCTGGTCCCCTGATCTGCCGCCACGTTTTGCTGGCAGCCGTGGGGCGATTGCGATCAACTGATCTCGAACCATTCGGAGAATCCCATGACCCGCGTCACCGTCACATATGAAAACCACATCGCCTTTGTCCGCCTGACCCGGGCCGATAAAATGAATGCCGTTGATCAAAAGATGATCGACGGCATTATCGCCGCCGGCCAGGAGGTCGCCGCATCCGATGCGCGTGCCGTTGTCATCTCGGGCGATGGCAAGGCGTTCTGCGCAGGCATCGACATCACGGGCCTGTCTGGCATGATGGGCAAGGATCCCGCCGATGTTCTGATGCCGCGCACCCATGGCGCGGGCACAACAAACCAATGGCAAGAGGTTGCAATGATCTGGTCGCGCATGGAGATCCCGGTGATCGCGGCCATTCACGGTGTCTGCTTTGGTGCAGGCATCCAGCTGGCACTGGGCGCAGACATCCGCATCGCGGCCCCCGGCACCCGTTTCGCAGTGATGGAGATGAAATGGGGCATCGTGCCTGACATGGGCGGCATGGTGCTTTTGCCCAAACTGGTCCGCTCTGACGTGCTGCGGCGGCTGACCTATACGGCAGAACAGGTCGATGCCACACAGGCCGCCAACTGGGGCTTGATCACCGAAATCGCCGAGGATCCACTGGCGGCCGCAACCGCATTGGCCCAAACCATCGCCGCCAAGAGCCCCTCCGCGATCCGCGCGGCCAAACGCCTGATCGCAATTGCACAAACCCAGGACGCCCAAACGGTCCTCGATGCAGAATCCCGCATTCAATGCGAGCTGATCGGCAAACCACACCAAATGGAAGTGATCGCCGCCGAAATGGGCAACCGCCCCGCCGTCTTCAAATAGATCAGCGTCCCGCGTGGCACGCCCCAGGCGGCGCGCCACGCCCCGCCATCATCTTGCCCCTAAACTCATTCTGCCCTCAGCCGCCTGCCCAAAGGCAAGCGGCCAATGCGCCAGTGCCAATCAAGCTGCCTGACTAACCCATCTCTGCCAAACGGTCCAAAGCCGCCTGCATCTGACCGGCTTCTTCTTGCCGCGCGTCCAGATTGGCCTGCGCTTCAGCCACAACCTCTTCGGGTGCAGATTGCGCGAACTTGGGATTGTTCAAACGCCCCTTCAGACCACCAATCTCCTTCATCAGCTTATCCAGCGACTTCTGCAGACGTGCTTTTTCCTCGTCGATATCGATCAACCCCGCCAGGGGCAGGCCAAAGCTTGCGCCGGGGGCGGCAATTGACACCGTCCCCTTGGGAAAACCCTCTACTGTTTCAAGGCTTTCTACCCGCGCCAGACGCTTGATCATGGTCTCGTTGCGCCCCCAGGCCGCAGTTGCCGCATCATCCATATCGGTGACAATCATCGGCACTTTCAGCCCCGCAGGCACATGCATCTGCGCGCGCGCGGAACGAATGCTTTCGATCAACCCGATCACCCAGTTCAACTCGCGGTCGGCCTCGGCGTCCAGCAGGTCAGCGGTCGTGTAAGTTGGCCAATCGGCATGCACCAGCATCTTGTCGCGCTGCGCCGTGGTCTGCCACAGCTCTTCGGTGATATAGGGCATGATCGGATGCAAGAGCACCAGACATTGATCCAGAACCCACCCCATCGTCTGCCGCGTCTCGGCGGCCTCGGGGGCATCGTCCTGCAACAAGGGTTTGGACAGTTCCACATACCAGTCACAGACCTTGCCCCAGACAAAGGCATAAAGCGTGTTGGCCGCATCATTGAAACGATAATTTTCCAGCGCCATGTCCACCTCTTCGCGCACGCGGGCGGTCTCGCCGATGATCCATTTGTTCAGCGTGGCCGCAGGCTGTGGCATGGCGTGCACGTGGCCGGTAAAGACGCCGTTCATCTCTGCAAAACGGTGGGCGTTCCAAAGTTTCGTGCCAAAATTGCGGTAGCCCGCAATCCGCGCCGTAGACAGCTTTAGATCACGCCCCATCGCCGCCATCGCCGTCAGCGTGAAACGCACTGCATCAGCACCGTATTCATCAATCAATTCCAGCGGGTCCAGAACATTGCCCAGCGACTTGGACATCTTCTTGCCCTTCTCATCGCGCACCAGCGCGTGGACATAGACAGTATCGAACGGCTTTTGACCGACCACGGCATATTGCATCATCATCATCCGGGCGACCCAGAAAAAGATGATGTCAAAACCGGTGATCAGCACGGAGGTCGGAAAATATTTCTGCAAGGCATCCGTTTGCTCGGGCCAGCCAAGCGTGCCAATGGGCCAAAGGCCGGACGAGAACCAGGTATCCAGAACATCAGGATCGCGCGTCAGCGTCTTGCCAGGGGCCATTGCCTGGGCCTCGGCTTCGGTTGCCGCACAATATTCTTTGCCGTCCTGGTCAAACCACACCGGAATCTGATGCCCCCACCACAGCTGGCGCGAAATGCACCAAGGCTCGATGTTCTCCAGCCAATGGAAATAGACCTTCTTGTCCTGCTCAGGCAGGATCGTCACATCGCCTTTGCGTACGGCGTCAATGGCCGGCTCGACGATCTTGGCGGTGTCCACGAACCACTGATCGGTCAGCGCAGGTTCGATAACCACCTTTGAGCGGTCACCAAAGGGCTGCATGATCTTCTTGGCCTCAACCAATGGCACGGGCCCCAGATCCTCTGGCTCTGCCGCGTCATCGCCGGATTTCTTCTTTTTTGCAGGTTTGCCCAGACGTGGATCATCCGCATCGGTCATCACGGCCAGACCTTCGGCGGTGATATCCGCAATCACCTTGGCGCGGGCGTCGAACCGATCAAGGCCGCGGTAGGCGTCCGGAACCAGGTTGATCTCGGTCGCATCTACCGGGGCTGCTTCGCGCCCCTCTGCGATGGCCTGGGCACGGGCGGCGGCCTGTTCATAGGGCAGACCGTCGCTGCGCATGGCACCGCGCGTATCCATCAGGGCATACAGCGGGATATTGTTGCGTTTGGCGACTTCGTAATCGTTGAAATCATGCGCACCGGTGATCTTGACCGCACCGGAACCAAAGGCAGGGTCAGGGTATTCGTCCGTGATGATCGGGATCAGCCGGCGTTGCTCTTTTGGGCCAACGGGAATTTCGCACAGCTTGCCCACGATCGCGGCGTAGCGTGCATCAGAAGGATGCACCGCAACCGCACCATCGCCCAGCATCGTCTCGGGACGCGTGGTCGCGATTGAAATATAGTCGCGTTCTTCTGTCAGGGTGACATTCCCATCGTCGTCTTTCTCGACATATGTATAGGTGGCACCACCTGCCAACGGGTATTTGAAATGCCACATATGGCCATCCACCTCGGTGCTCTCGACTTCGAGATCCGAAATGGCGGTTTCAAAATGTGGATCCCAGTTCACCAGACGCTTGCCGCGATAGATCAGCCCCTTGTTATACATATCCACAAAGACCTTGATGACGGCATCGTGGAAATTGCCCTCTTCGCCTGCCGGCGCACCGGGGGCACCCGACATGGTAAAGGCATTGCGCGACCAGTCGCAGGATGCACCAAGGCGCTTGAGCTGCTCGATGATCGTGCCGCCGGACTGGGCCTTCCATTTCCAGATCTCCGCGGTGAAATCCTCTCGTGACCATTCACGGCGCGGTGGCTTGCCTTCGGCCGCCAGCTTGCGCTCAACCACCATCTGCGTGGCGATCCCTGCGTGATCCTGACCGGGCTGCCACAAGGTGTCGTATCCCCGCATGCGGTGCCAGCGGATCAGGATATCCTGCAAGGTGTTGTTGAAAGCATGACCCATATGCAAAACGCCGGTGACGTTTGGTGGCGGGATCATGATCGAAAAGGTCTCTCGCCGCGATGCATTGGCACCCGCCTTGAAGGCCCCAGCTTTTTCCCATGCGTCGTAAAGCCGGGTTTCGGCCTTTGCTGCGTCAAATGTTTTGTCCAGAGCCATCGTCTTTGATCCTTAGTCACGTTTGCAGCTTGATCTAGCCGAGGTTGGCACAGAGGGAAAGGGCAGGCAGGATGCTGTGCGCCCCTTTAGGCCAGCATCTTGCAAATGTAGTGCCTTACTCGTGGGGTGTTTGATGATGCTGGCAGCCGCGCATGAGTATTTTGGCAAAAAGGAGCCGGGCGTTTACGCTTTGTTAGCCAGCTTCAGGCCTTATGACCACAGGGTATAGGCTGGAGAGCCTTCTGCCTCGCAAGAAGGAGCCACCTCGTCGCTGCCCCGTTCCCGTTGAAAGGTTCGGCTTGCGGGGCGGGGTGTCTTCGCTCCTTTTTGCCAAAATACTCATGCACAAGTTTTGGGCATGGCGCTGCGTGACAAGGGGTGGCCCAAAGGTCTCACTGGACAAGTTACTCTGTGCCGTTATGTCTTGGACAGATAGCTCATTTCCATAAAGGCAGCGTGTGATGGACAAATTCGGAAAAAGCCAACCAATCAAGCGAACAGAAGACGTGCGCTTTCTTGTCGGTGAGGGCCGGTATGTCGATGACATCGCACCAAGGAATGCGCTGCACGGGTTCTTCTTTCGCTCTCCGGTAGCCCATGGGGTGATTACGGAACTTGATGTCTCTGATGCGGCCGCCTCTGAGGGGGTTCACGCGGTGCTGACTTGTGCAGATCTGGAAGCGGCGGGCATGGATATCGCCATGGCAGGGGCCGTGGTACAGAACCAGGATGGCACCAGCGGGGCCAAACCCGTGCGCCCGATGTTGGCCAAGGACAAGGTGCGATACGTGGGCGAACCTGTGGCATTGATCGTCGCCGATACGCTGGCGCAGGCCCGCGATGCCGCGGAGCTGATCATGTTCGACGTTGATGACCTGCCTGCCAAGATTGATTTTGCCCCCGGTGGTGAGACATTGCACGCGGAGGCCCCCGATAACAAAGCCTTCGATTGGGCCATGGGCGATGAGGCCGCGACAGAGGCAGCCTTCAAGGCCGCTGCCAAGACTGTCGCGCTGGATGTGGACGATAACCGCATCATCGTGAATTCGATGGAGCCGCGCGGATGCTATGCGGAATGGACCGACGGGCGCTTGCACGTGGCCCAGAACGGTCAGGGCGTCTGGGTTCACAAGGGCTATCTGAAAACCGCCTTTGGTCTTGAGGACGAACAGGTCCGCGTGACCAACCCCGACACCGGCGGTGGTTTCGGCATGAAAGGCATGACCTACAACGAATATTTCTGCGTCGCACAGGCGGCCCGCGTGCTGGACCGCCCGGTGCGCTGGATGTCAGAACGCACCGAGGCCATGCTGAGCGATAATGCTGGTCGCGATCTGTCATCGCTGGCCGAATTTGCCTTTGACGATAACAACAGGATCACCGCCTACCGGGTGCGCAGCAAATGCAACCTGGGGGCCTATAACTCGCAATTTGCGCAGTTCATCCAGACCCAATTGTTCAGCCGCGTACTGATGGGGGTCTATGATGTGCAGACCACCTGGCTGCAGGTGGATGGTTTTTACACCAACACTGTGCCGGTTGACGCCTATCGCGGGGCCGGACGCCCCGAGGCGATCTATGTTCTGGAGCGCCTGATGGACCGTGCGGCACGCGAATTGGGCGTCGATCCATGGGATCTGCGCCGCATCAACTTTATCAAACCGGATCAGTTTCCCTATCTGGCGGCGACGGGCGAAACCTATGATGTGGGTGATTTTGACCGCCTTTTGACCCGTGCGGCTGCCGAGGCTGACCGCGACGGATTTGCGGCGCGCAAAGCGGCCGACGCCAAGCGTGGCCTGCTGCGGGGTCAGGGCCTGTGTTATTACATCGAAAGCATCCTGGGCGATCCGTCCGAAGGGGCCAAGGTGGTCTTTGAGGATGATGGCAATGTGACGATCTATGTCGGCACGCAGTCGAATGGGCAGGGGCATGAAACCGTATATGCGCAGTTCCTCAGCGATCAGACAGGCATCCCTGCCGATAAGATCAACGTGGTGCAGGGCGATTCCGACCTGATCAAGCAAGGCGGCGGCACCGGCGGATCGCGCTCTGTGACGACACAGAACAATGCGACACTGGCGACTGTGGCCAAGATCACAGAGGTGTTTACCGCCTTTCTGGCTGATGAAATGGGCGTTCCTGCCGCCGAGATCAGCTTTGATGACGAACGCTTCCGCGCCGAAGGGTCGAACCTGACGCCAACCATGCTTGAGGTGGCGCAGATGGCCCGCGAAAAAGGCCGCGATGATTTGCTGACCCATCACGAACGCGCCACTCTGCCGGCACGTAGCTTTCCCAATGGGGCGCATGTGGCCGAGGTGGTGATTGACCCCGAGACCGGAGTGGTGACCACCGATCGCTACACGGTCGTGGATGATTTCGGCAATCTGATCAACCCGATGCTGGCCGAAGGCCAGGTGCATGGCGGTGTGGCCCAGGGTGTGGGCCAAGCGGTGCAGGAAAGGGTCGTCTATGATGAGGACGGTCAATTGCTGACGGCCTCTTTCATGGATTATGCCATGCCGCGTGCCGCCGATCTGCCGTTCATTTCCTTTACCTCAGAACCCGTGCCCTCCACCGCCAATATCATGGGCATGAAGGGCTGCGGCGAGGCGGGGACCGTGGGCTCGATGGCCGCGATATCCAATGCCGTTCAGGACGCGCTGTGGGAACATGGCGTGCGACAGGCCGATATGCCGTTCACGCCCCATCGCGTCTGGGAAATGATGCATGAACAGAAAATCGCGGCAGAGTGATATATAACGCGGTCCCAAAAGCGGTTTAGTGGCGTTTACATCGCGCAATTTGTTCGACCGGGCCGACAACCGGCTTGGTCGGACAAAATGCGCCATGTCACGGCTACCACTGCGGTGGCGGGTGCTAGGCCAGCTTCATGATGATGCAGGTGGTTGACCCCGTGGCATACAGCTTGCCGTCCTCAACGCCTCTGATTTCGCCATGCGCAACCCCGGTTGAACGCCCCGCATGATCCACCACGCCAATACAATCGACCTGCATGCCCAACGGGATGGCGCGCAGAATATTTATCTTGTATTCCAGCGTCGTATAGATTGATCCCTTGGGAACTTTTGTCATTACGGCACAGGCCATGGCGGAATCCAGCAGCGTGCCGTACCAGCCCCCATGCACAGTACCCATCGGGTTGGTGACATTGAATTCCGGCGTCCCGCGAAACACTGCATGGCCGTCTGAGACACTGTGCAGCACATAGCCCATGGTCGCGCCAATCGGCGGGCCGGGGTTCGTGCCGTCCAAGATGGCCTGCATGAACTCCAGCCCTGATAATTCGATGGCTTCAGACGTGGTTAACAGCTCTTCGGGGCGGGTGGCGATACGAGGCATGGGTGCAAACTCCGGGCATGGGTTGCCCGGATGCTAGAGTGGATAGGAGCCCCTTAACAAGCAGTTACGCCACGTCGGAAAGTGCCACTTGCGGCGTCACCCCAAGTGCCCGGCAGACATTGCGCGTTAGCTCGGCCCGGTTGAGCGTGTAGAAATGCAGGTTCTCGACACCCTCATCAATCAGCGTGCTGCACATTTCCGTGCACAGGGCCGTTGCCAGCAGGTCATGGCGGTCGTCGCGGACAGCCGCCTCAAAGGCGTCGTCAAGCCATTGGGGGACTGTTGTGCCACAGCGCATCGCGAAATTGCGGGCCGATGACCATTTGATGATCGGCATGATGCCCGGGGTGATCGGCTTGTCGATGCCGGCGGCCGCACAGGCGTCCCGGAACCGCAAAAAGCTGTCGGCCTCAAAGAAGAACTGGGTGATCGCCTCATCTGCACCGGCGTCAAACTTGCGCTTGAGCCAGTCGATATTGGCCTGCTGGCTGGCCGCCTCAGGGTGACTTTCGGGATATGCGCCGACGCGGATGTTGAACGTGCCTTTTTCGGCCAGCGCCTCGATCAGGGCGCAGCTGTCGGCAAAGCCTTCGGGGTGGGGCGTGAATGTCTTGGCCCCGTCTTGCGGGTCACCGCGCAGCGCCACAATGTCTGTGATGCCGATCTTGGCGAAACTGTCCGCAACTTCCATGGTTTCAGCCTTGCTTGCCCCGACACAGGTCAGATGGGCCGCAACCGGCAAACCGGAGGTGCGGCGCAGAACATGGGCGCTGTCATGGGTCAGATCACGGGTAGAGCCGCCTGCACCATAGGTCACCGAAAAGAACCGTGGCGCGAGAGGGGCCAGCGCCTGTGCCGTGTCCCAAAGGTTGAACGCCGCGTCAACGGTGCGGGGTGGGAAGACTTCGAAAGAGACTTTTGGCGCTGACATTGTTCTGTCCTTTGGTTGGTTCAGTCCCCTCTTGTTTCACGGATCTTCATGTGAGACAAATTCATAACTTTCATCTTGAACATGAGGTTCGGCTCACATGCACATCGAATTCCGTCATTTACGCACCATTCAGGCCATCCACGAGGCAGGCGGTCTGGCGCGGGCAGCAGAAAAGATGAACATCACGCAATCCGCGCTGAGCCATCAGGTCAAAGGACTGGAGGATCAGGCCGGCGTCGAGCTGTTCGTGCGCCGATCAAAGCCGCTCAAGCTGTCGCCTGCAGGCCAGCGTCTGCTCAAGCTGGCGCAGCAGGTCTTGCCGCAGGTTCAGGCGCTGCAGGATGAATTCGCAGGGTTGCGGGAGGGCAGCACCGGCCGCATGCACATCGCGATTGAATGCCACGCCTGTTTTGAATGGCTGTTTCCGGTGCTGGAGCATTTTCGCCGATCCTGGCCTGACATTGACGTAGATATCCGCCCCGGACTGGCCTTTGACGCGCTGCCCGCCCTGCTGCGCGAGGAGGTCGATCTGGTGGTCTCATCCGATCCCGAAGACCTGCCCGGCGTTGAATTTGTCGAATTGTTCGATTACAGGGCCGTTTTTGTTGCCGCCAGCACCCATCCGCTGGCCGACAAACCCTATATCGAAGCAGCCGATTTCCGCGGTGAGACGCTGATCACCTACCCGGTGGAACGCAGCAGGCTGGATGTCTTTAGTCAGTTGCTGATTCCCGCCAAGGTAGAGCCCGCCGCGATCCGGCAGGTGGAGTTGACGGCCGTTATCTTGTTGCTGGTTGCTTCAAACCGGGGGGTATCGGTCCTGCCCGACTGGGTGGTGCGCGAAGTGAAATACAGCTCTGACTACGTCACGCGCCCGCTGACCGAACAGGGGATCACCCGGCGTCTATATGCAGCGGTAAGGTCTGACGATCTGGGCAAACCGTTCATGGAACAGCTGCTCAAGCTGGCAGGGCAGGAAGCGCGGAAATTGCAGCAGGTCTGAAAAGAAAGGCCCTTAAAGATGGGCCCTTAAAGATGGGCTTGGGAAACACCCGCATGTCAGGCAGGGCACCCTGCCTGACATGCGGACAGGATCAATTGACCTTGACGATCGCCTTGCCTTGGTTGGCCCCGGTCAGCAGGCCCATGAAGGCTTCTGGCGCATTCTCCAGACCTTCGGTGATGTCTTCTTTGTATTTCACCCGGCCATCTTTCAGCATGGGAGCCACTTCGTTGACGAAGTCAGGAAAACGGTTCCAGTGGTTTGAGATGATAAAGCCGTTCACGCTGAGGAAATTCACCAATATCGTCCGCCAGAGTTTCGGTGCCGTCAGGCTTTGCCCGCCCGCATCCGCGCCCAGCCCGCCTGCATTGTACCACGCGATCATGCCGCAGACCGGAATGCGGCCATGGGTGTTCATCAAGGACAAGGCGGCCTCCAACACAGGCCCGCCCACGTTTTCAAAGTAGATGTCGATACCGTCGGGGCAGGCGTCCTTCATGGCACCGCGCAGGCTTTTGAAATCGCCATGTGCGCGGTGATCAACGCAGGCGTCAAACCCGAACATGTCAGTGGCCATCGCGCATTTGTCGGCACCGCCCGCGATGCCAACCGCGCGCAGCCCCTTGGCCTTGGCCAGTTGCCCCACCATGGAACCGACTGGACCGGTGGCTGCAGCCACCGCAAGGGTTTCACCTGCCTTGGGGCGTCCATATTCGTTAAATCCCCACCAACCGGTAAAGCCGGGCATGCCCAACACGCCAAGTGCCGTGGTGACAGGGGCCTGTGCGGGGTCCAGCTTGCGGCACAGGCGCGCATCCGCGGTGCTATGCGTGGCCCAGCCAAAGGGGCCAAAGACGTGATCGCCCTCGGCAAAGGCGGGTGAATTGGACGCCAGAACCCGGCCCACGCTGCCGCCTTCCATCTTGCCGCCAATCGGGACGGGGGCGGCATAGGATTTCGCATCATCCATCCGCCCGCGCATATAGGGATCAAGCGACATGTGGCTGACCTCGACCAGGATCTCACCCTCACCGGCGGTGGGGATATCGGCGGTCTCTAGACGGAAATTTTCCGGGCTTGGTGCACCGTCCGGACGGCTGGCCAGTACGATCTGCTTCATCTGATTGCTCATGGTCTCTCTCTCCCCTTGGAATCTGTGCCCCTCAGCCTGACGGGTTGGGGCGGAATGACAAGGGCCAAGCGCTGTGACGTTGCGCTCTTGTCCGGGGCGTCCGGGCTGGGGGCTGCCCTGTCTGCAGCGACCCTTTGGCGCATCAATTCTGCGGATGCGGCCTGCCTTGCGCGCAGGGCAGATCGTGCCGCCCGACAGACGCCCCTTGGCATTAGGTGCAAGACTGCCTAAAGGAGGCACCTGATCGAGACAAAGGGAATCCCCATGGTTGGCAGTGCAAATCTCAACATTATGATCAAGGCGGCGCGCAAAGCTGGCCGGTCGCTGGTCAAAGACTTCCGCGAGGTTGAGAACCTGCAGGTGTCGGTCAAGGGTGCAGGTGACTTTGTCTCAAAGGCCGATATCGAGGCAGAGCAGATCATCAAGAGCGAATTGATGAATGCGCGTCCCACCTATGGCTGGCTGGCCGAAGAGGGCGGCGAGGATGAGGGGCAGGACCCGACCCGCCGCTGGATCGTGGACCCGCTGGATGGCACGACCAACTTCTTGCATGGTTTGCCGCATTGGTCCGTCTCCATCGCATTGGAGCACAAAGGCCAGATCGTGGCCGGTGTGGTCTTTGACCCCGCCAAGGACGAGATGTTTTTTGCGGAAAAAGGGGCCGGTGCCTGGATGAACGAAACGCGCCTGCGCGTGTCGGGACGTCACCGGATGATCGAGAGCATTTTTGCCACGGGCCTGCCCTTTGGCGGCCGGGCCGATTTGCCCGAAACACTCAAGGACCTTGCGCGTCTGTTGCCCGCCTGTGCGGGCGTGCGGCGTTGGGGCTCTGCCGCGCTTGACCTGGCCTATGTGGGTGCTGGCCGATATGACGGTTTTTGGGAACGCCGGCTGAACGCCTGGGACCTGGCCGCTGGCATGCTGATCGTGCGCGAGGCGGGCGGTCTGGTCGAGGCGATCAATCCTGCAGGCAACCCGCTGACAGACGGCGAAATCCTGTGCTCCAACGAACCGATCCATTCCGCCTTTGCCAAGGTCATTCGGGGCTGACCCCTCTGGCGGGCCCATGATGTGCCAAAGCTGCCGATGGGCGCTTGGGCCACAACGGGCGTAGACAGGGCTTACCTGTCTGACGGATGGTTGATCCCGTCCGACCACGGGACCGGGTCATGTTCCAATGGCTTTGCCCCCTGAATACAGCCCAGATTGATGCCGCATTGGCTGGGGTCGATCCGGCGCTGATGGTGGGTATAGATCCCGCACGTCTTGCAAAAGTAATGCTGCGCTGTCCCCGTGCCCCAAGTGTACAGGCTCAGGTTATCTGCGCCCTTTGTGATCTTGAGCGAGGCGGTCGTCGCCGTAACGGCCGCCGCTTGCCTGCGGGCGCAGAATGAACAGGTGCATCGCCCCGCTGTAGATAACCCATGGGGCAGGGTGGCGGTCAGGCTGACAGCCCCGCAGTGACATGTGGCGGTGATATCCATGGCTTGATCTGTCATCTGCGTTTGACCTTGGGAATGCTGCTGCTGTTGATCTTGGGATAGGACGCTTCTGGATGGGGGGGATGCCCATGGGTGCGCTGCCAGAATGCCACGCCCCCCCGGCGCAGCCACAGCGGCACGGCCCCCAGCAACCCTGCAACAAAACCGCCCGCATGTGCCCAATAGGCGGTGCCGCCCTGATCGGGATCGGCACCGATGCCGCCGATAAACTGCATGGCGAACCACAGCATCAGCAAGATCCAGGCCGGTATCGGGAAAATGCGAAAGAACACCACGAAGATGATCAGAATATCCACCTTGGCCTTGGGAAAGAGCAGCAGGTAAGCCCCCATCACCCCGGCAATCGCCCCCGAGGCCCCCACCATAGGCACTGTCGACGATGGCTCAAACCACACCTGCGCCAGCCCTGCAGCAAGCCCTGACAGAAGATAAAAGCCCAGATAAGGCAGATGCCCCATCTCGTCTTCGATATTGTCGCCGTAGATCCACAGGAAAAGCATGTTCCCGGCCAAATGCATCCAGCCTGCATGCAGGAACATTGACGTCAGCAATCCCTCATAGCCATAGCCTGCCCCAAGACGCGCAGGGACCAAAGCATAGGTATCATAAAACGCATAGAGCGCCCGGTCATCGCCCAGGATCGACAGATAGGACAGAAAAACCCCGATGTTTGCCGCCATCAACAGGTAGGTGACATAGGGTATCCGGCCAGAGGGGTTATGATCGCGAATTGGAAACATGCCGCCACGCTGTGCGATTGCGCAGGCAGGGTCAAGAGGCCCCGAAGGGCCTCTTGGCTGTTCGCGGGTGCGCGGGCCTAGCTGGCGGCACCCAAAAGCGCAGCATTCCCGCCGGATGCTGTTGTATCGACACAGACATGCCGTTCGGCGCGGACGCGTGCGGGGTCGGGCAGTCCGATGATCAGCGGCACGATCGGTCCTGTGCGCTGTGCCAGCGCCTGTTCGATCTTGCGCCCGGTCTGTGCGTCGCCCCACCAGAACACACCGCCGTAATCCGGCCCCGTGGCCAGCGCTGCAGGCTCAATCTGGCCCGTGGCCTTGACGGCGATGCCGCCCAGGGCCTCGACCGCCCGTGCCTGTGCCGCTGCGGCCTCTGCACCCGGCCCCATGCACAACAGCGCAGGCCGGGGCAGGGTGGTCAGGCGGTTGGATTCGCCCGTAGGCCCCGGCATCGACAGGGTTTCAATGACCCTGTAGGGCACGTCGACTGGCAAGGCAGGCAGGGATGCTTGCGGCGCATCCCAGCCCTTGGCCACCTCTTGCGCATCAGGGGCGGCAAACCGTGGCAGATAGTTCGGCCCGCCCGCCTTGGGGCCTGTCCCCGACAGGCCTTCGCCGCCAAAGGGCTGGCTGCCGACAATCGCCCCGATCTGGTTGCGGTTGATATAGATATTGCCCGCCTCGATCCGCTCGGACACATATTGCACCCGGTCGTCGATCCTTGTGTGCAGACCAAAGGTCAGCCCGTAGCCGGTGGCGTTGATGGCGTCGATCACATCATCCAGTTCGCGCGATTTAAAGGTCGCGATATGCAGCACAGGTCCAAAGATTTCGCGTTTGAGGTCGCTGATGCTGTTCACCCGTAGAATTGTTGGTGCAACAAAGGTGCCCTTTGCCGGCGCTTTCAATTCCGCCACAAGGCGGCCTTCGGCGCGGGCCGCTTCGATGTGATCAAGGATGGTCTTGGCGGCGGCTGTATCAATCACCGGGCCAACATCGGTGCTAAGCTGCCATGGATCGCCCATGTTCAGCACGTCCATGGCACCGATCAGCATCTTGGTCAGATCTTCGGCAATGTCCTCTTGAACATAGAGACAGCGCAGGGCCGAACACCGCTGGCCGGCAGATTGAAAGGCCGATTCCACGATGGCCTGAACCGCCTGTTCGGGCAGCGCGGTACTGTCCACGACCATCGCATTCAGACCGCCGGTTTCAGCGATCAGCGGGGTGCCGGGCGCGCAATGGTCTGCCATGTTCTGGCGGATGCGCTGGGCTGTTGCGGTCGACCCGGTAAAGGCCACGCCGCCAATGCGCGCATCCCCCGTCAGTGCGGCACCAACGTCACCGCCGCCCGGCAACAGTTGCAGGGCCGTGCGCGGCACACCCGCCTTGTGCAGCAGCGTCACGGTCAGATGGGCCACCAAAGGCGTCTGTTCGGCCGGTTTGGCCAGAACCGCGTTGCCTGCGGCCAGCGCCGCAGAAATCTGCCCCACAAAGATCGCCATGGGGAAGTTCCACGGAGAGATGCAGGTAAAGATACCCGCAGCCGGTTCATCGGTCGCCTGCGCCGCATAATAGCGCAGAAAATCGACGCCTTCGCGCAATTCGGCCACGCAATCGGGCAATCCTTTGCCCGCCTCACGGGTCAGCAGTGCGAAAATCTCGCCAAAGTTTTCTTCGATCAGGTCGGCAGCGGCCAGCAGCACCTTGCGCCGCTCTGACAGGGGGGTGGTCCATGGCTCTGCTGCGTCAAGGGCGGCAGCAACATCTGTCATCGACGCATTTTGCACCGTGCCGGGTGAACGATCCGGGTCAGCCGGGTTGATGACGTCCACCTGTGCCTCGGGGCTTGCCTTGGTCGCAAGCAGCGGGGCTGCTTTCCATTTATGCGCCAAAAAGGGCGCGCGGGCTTTTTCGATCTCTTGCAAGGTGGGGACATGGCTCAGGTCAAAGCCGCGCGCATTGGCACGCACAGGGGCAAAAACCTCTGGGCCTGTGGCAATTGTCATGTTGGTCTGGCCCAATTGCTCAAATGGATCAGCTGCGACCACTTCGGGCGGGACATTCTCATCCACGATCTGGTTCACAAAGCTGGAGTTGGCCCCGTTTTCCAGCAGACGGCGCACCAGATAGGCCAGCAGATCGCGGTGTGCGCCCACGGGTGCATAGATGCGGCAGCGGGTCTTGTGCTGCTGCATCACCAAGGTATGCAGGGTTTCGCCCATGCCATGCAGGCGCTGGAACTCAAAGCTTTCTTTGTCCTTGGCCATATGCAGGACGGCGGCCACCGTATGGGCGTTATGGGTCGCAAACTGCGGATAGATCCGATCTGTCATGCCCAACAGCTTGCGCGCGTTGGAGATATAGCTGACATCCGTTGCGGCCTTTTGGGTAAAGACAGGAAAGCCGTCTACCCCTTCGACCTGCGCGCGTTTGATTTCAGTGTCCCAATAGGCCCCTTTGACCAAACGGACCATGATGCGCCGGTCATGGCGCGTGGCCATGTCATAAAGCGCGTCAATCACGGTGGCCGCACGGGGGCCAAAGGCCTGAACCACGATGCCAAAACCATCCCAACCGGCAAGCGCGGGTTCGGCCATGACCCGGTCGATGACGTCCAGTGAAAGCCCCAGGCGGTCGGCCTCTTCGGCATCGACATTCAGGCCCATGCCTGCGGATTTGGCCAGCAGGGCCAATGCCCGCAGACGCGGCACCAGGTCGGTCATCACCGAAGCCTCCTGTGCCACTTCATAGCGCGGATGCAGCGCCGACAGCTTGACGGAAATGCCGGGGTTCTTGCGAATGTCGGGATCATGGCACGCCAGCGCGATGGCGCTGATCGCGCGCGAATAGCTAAGGTGATAGCGTTTGGCGTCCGCTTCGGTGCGTGCGGCCTCGCCCAGCATGTCATAGCTGTAGGTAAAGCCCTTTTTCTCCATCCCGCGGGCGCGTTCCATGGCTGCGGTGATATCCTCGCCCAGCACAAACTGGCGACCCATTTCCTTCATGGCGCGTGAAACAGCCGTGCGGATCACAGGTTCGCCCAAGCGTTTGATCGCCGCACGCAGGTGGCGGACGGGGCCGGGCTGATCATCATCCAGAACGCGCCCGGTCAGCATCAGGGCCCAGGTGGAGGCATTGACCAGGCTCGAGGTTGAATGGCCCAGATGGCGGCCCCAGTCAGATGGCGCAATCTTGTCTTCGATCAATGCATCGATGGTATCTGCGTCAGGCACCCGCAACAGGGCTTCTGCCAGACACATCAGGGCCACGCCCTCATCGGTGGACAGCCCGTATTCCGCCAAAAACACTTCCATCAGGCCCGGTGCCGTGGTGCTGCGGATCGCGCGGACCAGATCTGCTGCATTGGCCGATATTTCCGCACGCTGCTCTGGTGCCAGATCTGCATCTGCGACCAGACGGTCCAGAACCGCTTCGGGTTTGGCGTAGGTGCCGGCATCAATCCGGTAGCGCAGTGTTTCAGCATGAGTTTTGGCCATCGCGTCCTCCATAGGCATTTATCGCCGTATAGACTAGTCAGGGCAGTCGTTCCGCCTTATGATGCGTAAATCTACGGTCGAATTGATCGAATATCAGGGATAAACCGATGAAAATAGATACATTTGCACTTGATCGGTTTGATCAGGCGATTCTGTCCGTTTTGGCAGAGGATGGGCGGATCAGCATCACCGATCTGGCCAAACGTATCGGTCTGTCAAAATCGCCCACACAGGCGCGGCTGCGGCGTCTTGAGGAACAGGGCGTCATCCTTGGTTACCGGGCCATGCTGGATCCCATCCGCCTTGGTCTGGATCATGTCGCATTTGTGGAAGTTCGGCTGAATGACACCCGCGAGGCAGCCCTGCGGGCCTTCAACGCGGCGGTCGCAAAAGTGCCGGAAATCGAACAGGCACATATGATCGCCAGTCATTTTGATTATCTGCTCAAGGTGCGCACCCGCGATATGACCGCCTACCGCCGTTTCATGGGAGAGACGATTTCCGCGCTGCCCCATGTTTCAAACACGTCAACCTATGTCGCGATGGAGGCGGTGAAAGAGACCGTTCTGGCAGAGGGTACTTGACGCAGGCGCAGATCGCATCATGATTTCTAATATGCGCATGATGATGATCCTGGCCCTCGTTGCGGCCCCCGCCTTTGCCAATGCTGCCTGTCCCGACCCGGTGGACAGCCGGGCGGAAATGCTGAACCTGATCGCCAAGGCGCAGGGGGCACAGACATTCACCGACGGCAGGCGGATATCAAATGAAATGTGGGAAGTCTGGCTGCGCGCGCCGGACCAGGCCGCCCAGTCGGTTCTGGATGCGGGCATGAAACGGCGCGATGTATCAGATTTCGCCGGAGCATTGGCTGAGTTCGACCGCCTTGCGGACTATTGCCCAACCTACGCCGAAGGCTTTAACCAACGGGCATATATCCATTTTCTGCAAGGCAATTACGACAAGGCGCTGGTGGACCTGGATATCGCGCTGAGCTTGCAACCCTATCACATCGCGGCCCAATCCGGGCGCGCATTGACCTTGATGAACCTCGGCAGACGGGCCGAAGCGCGTGAGCAGATGTTGATTGCGGTGGAAAATAATCCATGGCTGTCAGAGGCGGCTCTCTTGGCCGATGGCGCGCCACTGGGCTTGGTGGGAAAGGAACTCTGACCATTTACACCGCGCAAGTGTTGCGTTTATGTGCGCGGCATGCGGGCGTGATGGAATGGTAGACATACCAGACTTAAAATCTGTTGGGCCTTGTGCCCGTGTGGGTTCGAGTCCCACCGCCCGCACCACTACTCCTGATAAAGCTATATA
>Ga0213868_10000867_pt1 | contig 29487 bp, 25 predicted proteins | sample PICome_9_FD_160087 | JGI IMG/M metagenome (GOLD analysis project Ga0213868, IMG submission 160087) | Coastal seawater microbial communities near Pivers Island, North Carolina, United States - PICO127 | ecosystem: Environmental > Aquatic > Marine > Coastal | place: USA: North Carolina... | reverse complement strand
TATGTGTCGATGCTGAATGCGATCATGCATGTGATCGTCGAAGAGGGTCTGTACGACCAGCAATATATCGACGCCTACACCGAGAATTGGGAGGCCGAGAAAGAGCACCTCAAGGATTTCAGCCCCGAAAAGATGGCCCCAATCTGCGGCATTGACGCAGACACGCTGCGCGATGTGGCGCGCACCTTTGCCGGGGCCAGGGCGGGGATGATTTTCTGGGGCATGGGCGTCAGCCAGCATATTCACGGCACCGACAATGCGCGCTGCCTGATTTCTCTGGCGCTGATGACCGGCCAGGTGGGGCGGCCCGGTGCGGGTCTGCATCCGCTGCGCGGGCAGAACAACGTGCAAGGAGCCTCTGACGCGGGGCTGATCCCGATGTTCCTGCCGGATTATCAGTCGGTGATGGATGATGGTGTGCGATCGGCCTTTACCGATGTGTGGAAGTCTGGTGATTTCTCGGCCCAGAAGGGCCTGACCGTGACCGAGATCATGGATGCGGTACATGACGGCGATATTCGCGGCATGTATGTGCTGGGCGAAAACCCTGCGATGTCGGACCCGGATGTGGAACATGCACGCGATGCGCTGGCCAAGCTGGAGCATCTGATGGTGCAGGATATTTTCATCACCGAAACGGCGAATTATGCGGATGTGATCCTGCCCGCCAGCGCCTTTGCCGAGAAGTCTGGGACCGTGACCAATACCAACCGCCAGGTGCAGATGGGCCGCCCTGCGGTCACCCCGCCCGGCGAGGCGAAAGAGGATTGGTGGATCGAGGTTGAGCTGGCAAAACGCCTTGGGCTTGGCTGGACCTATACCGGCCCCGCAGAGGTCTTTGCCGAGATGAAGCTGAACATGCGGTCGCTCAACAACATCACCTGGGAGCGTCTGGAGGCCGAGAATGCGGTCACCTATCCGTCGTTGTCGCCCAGTGATCCCGGTCAGGCGATCGTCTTTGCCGATGGTTTCCCGCGCCCCGACGGGCGGGCAAGGTTCACGCCCGCCTCCATCATCGCGCCCGATGATGTGCCGGATGCGGAATATCCGATGATCCTGACCACGGGCCGTCAGCTGGAGCATTGGCACACCGGTTCGATGACCCGCCGTGCCACGGTGCTGGATGCGGTGGAGCCGGAGGCAAATTGTTCGCTGCATCCATCGACCCTGCGCAAGCTGGGGGTGGCACCGGGCGAACATGTGCGGCTGAGCACCAAGCGCGGATCAATCGAGATCATGGCGCGCGAGGATCGTGCGGTATCACCCGATATGGTGTTCCTGCCCTTTGCCTATGTTGAGGCAGCGGCGAATATCCTGACCAACTCTGCGGTGGACCCTTACGGGAAAATCCCCGAGTTCAAGTTTTCCGCCGTCAAGGTGGAAGCCGCCGCCGCGCGGGTTGCGGCGGAGTGATATGAAGGGGCACCCAAGGGTGCAGTCGATATTGTTTTGCTGATGAGGGGGCCTTGCCCCCTCAAACTCCCCCAGAGGTTTATGGGCAAGATGAAGAGGACAGGCGTGGTGAAGGTTGATCCGAAGCGGTTTTTGTCTGACCTGCATGAATTGCGGTCTTTCGGGGCCTCTGGCGTGGGCAAGGGCGTGGTGCGGCCTGCCTATTGCGCGTCGGATGTGGCCGCGCGGCGCTGGCTGGCGGGGCGATTTGTTCAAGCGGGCCTGCGTGTCGAGGTAGATGCGATGGGCAATCTGTTCGGGTTGGCCGAGGGGCCGTCCTTGTTGATGGGGTCGCATTCGGACAGCCAGCCCGAGGGTGGGTGGCTGGATGGGGCGCTGGGCGTAATTGCGGCACTTGAGGTGGCGCGGGCGGCCAAGCAGGCGGGCGGGCCTGCGATATCGGTGGTGTCCTTTCAGGATGAAGAGGGACGGTTTGGTGTCACTACCGGATCGGCGGTCTGGTCAGGGCATCTGGCGTTGGCGCAGGCGGACGCATTGGTGGATCATGCCGGTGTCGCCTTGGGTGAGGCGCGGCAGGCGATGGCGGACATGGTGACGGGTGATGTGCAAGCGGCGCAGTTCACCGGTTTTGTGGAATTGCATATCGAGCAGGGCCCGACACTGGATACAGCGGGCGAGCAGATCGGGGTGGTGACCGATATTGTCGGCATCCGCGATATGAAGATCACCTTTGAAGGCCAGCAGAACCATGCCGGGACCACCCCGATGCATCTGCGGCGGGATGCGTTTCAGGCCCTGTCAGCGTTCAATGCCACACTCAACGACCGTCTGCGCAATGTGGTCACGCCTAGCAGCGTATGGACCATCGGCCATGTGAGCCTGCATCCCAATGCATCCTCCATCGTGCCGGGGCGGGTCACGTTTTCGATGCAATGGCGGGACGGGGATGCCGCGCGGTTGGGCCGGATGGAGCAGATCATCCGCGAGGTCGCGGCACAGACCGCTGCGGCGTCTGACATGGAATTGCGCTATGGGCCGCTGTTGGGGCTGGAGCCTGTCGCGATGGATGCACGGTTGCGCGCGGCGCTGTAGCAGGGCGCGCAGGCCGTGGCACCGGGCCAATGGCGCAGGATGCCGTCGGGGGCCTTGCATGACGCGACGAACCTGTCGCGGCTGATGCCAGTTGCGATGTTGTTTGTCCCTTCCATCGGGGGGATCAGCCATGCTTTTGAGGAAGACACGCGCGAAGAGGATCTGGTCGCAGGTCTTGAGGTGTTGGCCCATGCGGTGGAGCTGCTAGGCTAGCGCACGCCGGAAGGTGATCGAGGTGGGGCGGCTGTAGCCGGGGTGGCTGCTGCGACCTGTTTCAACGAAGCCCATGGCGGCGAAGGCCGCGTGATTGCCGGTCAGCTCTACGCGGCTTTGAAGGTCGAGGGCGGGGCGCTGGTGGTGCCTGGCCCTGAGGACCGCCTGGTCGATCAGGCGGCGGGCCAGCCCCTGGCCGCGCCAAGGCACCGCCATGGCAAGTTTGCTGACATAGAGTGCCTGCGGTTGCGGGGTCAGGAATACACAGGCCGCAAGAGGCGGGCCGACGGACCAGATTTCACCCGTAGTTGCCTGTGCGCAAAGCGCGTCCAGCGTCAGGGTCCGCATGGAGGATGGCGGGTCAATCACGCCCTCCATATAGGCGAAAGCGGTCTGGATCAGATGAAGGATCGCGGGCAGCTCTGGGTCTCCGGGTCCGTGTTGACGCAGTGCTAGATCCATCTGACCTAGCTCCATGTGACATCGCCCAGAAAGATATAGCCCGCCCCGTAGATCGTCTTGATCAGCTGGGGGTTCTTGGGGTCTTCGCGCAGTTTGGTCCGCAGGCGCGAGATGCGCACATCCATGGCGCGGTCAAAGCTTTCTGATGCCGCACCGCCCAGGCTGGTCTGCATCTGTGCGCGGCTGATCAGGCGTTTGGGGCTTTCCAGAAACAGCCGCAAGACTTCGCTTTCGGCGTGGGAAAACGGGACCTCTTCGCCGGTGTCGTCCTGGAGGACATAACGGTCGAAATGGGCGGTCCAGCCGTTGAAGCGGGCGGTGTTGCCCGATGAGGCCGGGGGTTTGGGGCTGCGCAGGCGGGCGCGGATGCGGGCCACCACCTCGGCGGGATCGAAGGGTTTGATGATGTAGTCATCGGCACCCAGTTCCAGCCCGGTCACGCGGTCCTGTACCTGGGCACGGCCAGAGATGATGATCACGACGGCCCCCTGTTCAAGCGCGAGCCGGTGGACCAGCGTCAGCCCGTCGGTATCCGGCAGGCTTAGGTCGACAAGGCAGACATCGGGCGTGCGTTTGGCCAGGGCCGCCTCAAAGGCGCGGGCGCGGCCAAAGCTGAGCGTTTCAAACCCGGCCTCTTCCAGGACATCCGTCAGCAGGCGGCGGATTTCGGGTTCATCGTCAAGGATCGTGACAAGAGGGCGGGTCATTCTGCGGCAGCCTTTGAGGGGGTGATCAGCGCGGCAAGGTCATCCGCGCCAAAGGGTTTGCGCAAGACCGGGGCAAGCTGCTGGGCGGCCAGAAAGATTTCGTGATCCGCAGGCAAGGAGGTCATCAGCAGGATCGGTTTTTGCCCTGCGACCCTGCGGGCCAGATCAAGGCCTGTGGCCTCGCCGATCAGCTGGATGTCAGACAGGATCAGCGTGATGTCCTGCAAATCGGCCAGCAGGGCGCTGGCCTCATCGGCGCTGGTGGCCTCGATCACGGAATGGCCCTGATCCATCAGCATGTCCCGGACCGTGGTGCGGATGTCGCCGTCATCCTCGACCAGCAGGATCAGCCCCGTGCTGGCCGGCAGGGCCACGCGGTAAGGCAGGCGCAGGATCACACAGGCACCGCCCCCAGCCCTGTTGCGCAGGCGCAGATCGCCGCCTGCGGATTTGGTCATGTCATAGACCATGGACAGGCCCAGGCCCGTTCCTTCGCTGCCCTTGGTGGTAAAGAAAGGGTCGATCCCGCGGTCGAGTGCCGAGGGGGAAAAGCCCGGCCCATTGTCCTTGACCGTCCATTCGATCCACGTGTCGTGGACCAGCCTTTGGGTCAGCATGATCTGGCCCGATCCGCCACAGGCATCGCGGGCATTCAGGATCAGGTTCAGCAGGCAATCGGTCACACGCCCCTTGTCCAGCAGCACCATCCCGGCGGTCATCTGGTTGTCGATGCGCAGGGTGATGGCGTCGGGCAGGGTGGGGGAGGCAAGCGTGGTCAGATCCTTAAGCAGCGCGCCGGGGTCGGTGGCCGTGGGCCGCAGCGTTCGTGGCCCCGTGACATCCGCGATAGAGCTGAGCAAGGCACCACCGCGCCGGGCCGCGGCCAATGTGCCATCGATCAGGTTCTGCGCCTTGGGCGTCAGCCCGGGCTGATCCCCAAGACGCGATTGCATGCCCAGAATGATGGTCAACAGGTTGGAGAAGTCATGCGCAAGCCCCGAGATCATCTGCGCCGCCAATTCACGTTTGCGGGTTTGTTGCAGGGCCTCGCGGGTCTGGGTTTCCTCGGTGATGTCCATCGACAGGATATAAACGCCGCCCTGCGTGTCTGGGTTAAAGGCCACGCGGATGCGGCGTGCCGAGGTGTCATCGGTAAACTCTACAACGGCAGGGGTGCCCTGATAGGCCTGATCCAATGCCGCCTTGATCCGTCCGTAAGCAAAGCCGCCCAGGGCGTCACAGATCGGCAGGCCGACAATCTGGCCCGGACGGCCCGGCAGGACATGCGGCAAACGCTGGTTTGAAAACGTATAGCGCCCGGTGTCATCGACATGGGCAATATGGGCGGGCATCATTTCGGTGGTCAGCCGGGTCCGCGCCTCGCTTTCGGTGAGTTGCCGTTTGGTTTCTGACAATGTGGTGATCATCGCCTCAAGGGCGCGGTTGGTGGCCGACAGCTGTTCTGCATGGGCCAGCACCTGATCCGACAGGGCGTCAGAGCGGGCATGCAGCAGCGTCTCCTGGGTCTTGGTCGCGGTGATGTCGGTATAGACAGTCACCCAGCCGCCCTGGGGCAGGGGCGACCCTTCGACGCTGATGGTGCGGCCATTGGCGCGGGTGCGTTCCATGTAATGGGCTTCAAATGCGCGGGCCTGGTTTACCCGTTCGCGCACAAAACTGTCGATGTCATCCACGGGGCCGTATTCACCCCGGGTGGCCAGATGGCGGATGGTTTCTTCAAAGGTGGCACCGGGGGTGACCAAGGCATCGGGCAGGCCGAACATCTGCTGAAAGGGCGCATTGCTGACCACAAGGTTGAGGTCTGAATCGTAGATCGTCAGCGCCTGGGCAATCAGGTTCAACCCTGCGGTTGTCATGGCCTTGGCCTGTTCATCCGTGATTTGCATGATGTCCCTCCCTCCCTATCGCTAGCACCAGTTGGGCCCTGGGGCAAAGGGCATGCGCGCTGAAAAAACCATTGTAACAATTCGTAAGGATTGAGAAAACTTGAGGAAAAAGTTGACCTTCAGGCTTAACCGCGCATCCTGAGAGATGTGAGAATCGCACCAAGCGATCGACCCTGCCGAAAAACGGCAGGTAAGGGAGGATACGATTTTGGCCACGCCACTGACGCGCGCCGACGGACCACAGTCCGTCCCGGCGCTGTTGCACCGTAACGCGGTTAAGTTTGCGGATGCGCCCGCCTACCGTGAAAAGGAATATGGGATCTGGCAAAGCTGGACCTGGTCGCAGACCCGCGACGAGGTCGAAGCGCTGGCGCTGGGCCTGTTGGAGATGGGCATCAACGAGGGCGACTTTGTCGCGATCATCGGGCGCAACCGTCCCTATCTGTATTGGGCGATGATGGCCGCAGAGATGGCGGGTGCCGTGCCCGTGCCGCTGTACCAGGACGCCAACGCCGAAGAGATGGCCTATGTGATGAACCATTGTGGCGCGCGTTTCGCCATCGTGGGTGATCAGGAACAGGTCGACAAGATCCTTGAGGTGCAGGACCAGCTGCCGGAATTCCAGCAGATGATTTACCTGGATCCGCGTGGTCTGCGCAAATACGACCACACGGCGCTGACGCAATATTCCGCCGTTCAGGACATGGGCCGCGCCAATCGTGACAAGAACATCAAGGAACTGGAAGCCCGCCAGGCCAAGCTGAATTACGACAGCACCGGCGTGATGCTGTATACATCCGGCACCACGGGCAAGCCCAAGGGCGTGGTTCTGTCCAACCGCAACATCATCGAGACTGCGAAATCATCGTCTGAATTCGATGATCTGCGCCAGACGGATGACATTCTGGCCTATCTGCCGATGGCATGGGTTGGTGATTTTATCTTTTCCGTGGGTCAGGCCCTGTGGACCGGTTTCTGCACCAATTGCCCCGAAAGCGCCGACACGATGCATGTCGACCTGCGCGAAATCGGGCCGACCTATTATTTCGCCCCGCCCCGCGTGTTCGAAACGCAGCTGACCAATGTCATGATCCGCATGGAGGACGCCAGCCGCATGAAGAAATGGCTGTTCGACACCTTCATGGCGCTGGCCCGCCGGGTGGGTCCGGCCATTCTGGATGGCAAGAACGTCAGCCAGTGGGACCGGTTCAAATACAAACTGGGCGAGGCCTTTGTTTATGGGCCGCTGAAGAACACGCTTGGCTTTAGCCGGGTACGCGTGGGCTATACGGCCGGCGAGGCCATCGGCCCCGAGATTTTCGATTTCTACCGCTCGCTGGGGATCAACCTCAAGCAGCTTTATGGTCAGACCGAAGCGACAGTGTTCATCACCGCCCAGCCCGATGGCGAGGTGCGTTCCGACACGGTTGGCGTGACCTGCCCCGGAGTGGAGCTGCGCATTGCCGAGAATGGCGAGGTTTTCTACCGCTCACCGGGTGTTTTCGTGGAGTATTACAAGAACCCCGAAAGCACCGCCGATACCAAGGACGCCGAAGGCTGGGTTGCGACGGGGGATGCCGGTTTCATCGAGGAAGGGTCGGGCCATCTGCGCATCATCGACCGGGCCAAGGACGTGGGCCAGATGGCCGATGGATCGCTGTTTGCGCCGAAATACGTTGAAAACAAACTGAAATTCTTTCCCAATATTCTGGAGGCGGTGGTCTTTGGCAACGGCAAGGAACAATGCACCGCCTTTATCAACATCGACCTGACGGCGGTAGGCAACTGGGCCGAGCGCAACAACATCGGCTATGCATCCTACCAGGAATTGGCCCAGCATCCGCAGGTTCTGGAGCAGGTGCAAAGCCACGTCGAAGAGGTCAACGCCTCTGTCGCGCAGGATGCGATGCTGTCGGGCTGCCAGATCCACCGTTTTGTCGTGTTGCACAAGGAACTTGATGCGGATGACGGCGAATTGACCCGCACCCGCAAAGTGCGCCGCCGGATCATCGAAGAGAAATATGCCGATATCATTGCGGCACTTTATGACGGCTCGCCGCAGGTCTCTACCGAGACCGAAGTGACCTATGAAGACGGGCGCAAAGGGTCAATCAAGGCGACGCTGAGCGTGCGCGATGCCAAGGTCGTGCCGGTGACAGCATCCAAGTTGGCCGCAGAATGAGCGTCCGGCGCGCAAGTGCCGCCTTGGCGCGGCTTATCGTGGCCGTTGCCTGCGCGGACAGGGCGGAGATGAGTTTAGTTTGCAAGATGAAGGATGGGGTGGCGTGAAAGACATGGCTGACAGTTATGTGACGGCAGATGGGCGCACCATTGGTCCGGTTGTCATGGAGATGAAGAATATTACCCTTAGATTCGGGGGGGTTGAGGCGATCAAGGATATCTCTTTTGATATTCGGGAGGGCGAGATCCGCGCGATTATCGGGCCGAACGGGGCAGGCAAGTCGTCGATGCTGAATGTCATCTCGGGGTTCTATGTGCCCCAGGAGGGTGAGGTTTGGTATAAGGGTGCGCGCCGGCCTGCGATGAAGCCTTTTGAGGTGGCCCAGCAGGGGATTGCGCGGACGTTTCAGAACATCGCCCTGTTTGAAGGTATGAGCGTTCTGGACAATGTGATGACGGGGCGTCTGACCCATATGAAGACCGGCCTTTTTGCCCAGTCCCTGTGGAAGGGCAAGGCGGAAGCCGAAGAGATTGCCAACCGGGAAGTCGCTGAAAAGATTATTGATTTTCTGGAAATCCAGGCTATTCGCAAGACCCCTGTGGCGCGGTTGCCTTACGGGTTGAAAAAGCGGGTCGAGCTGGCGCGGGCGCTGGCGGCGGAGCCGTCGATCTTGCTTTTAGACGAGCCGATGGCGGGGATGAACGTCGAGGAAAACGCGGACATGAGCCGCTTTATCCTGGATGTGAATGACGAATTCGGGACCACGATTGCCCTGATCGAGCATGATATGGGCGTTGTCATGGACCTGTCAGACCGGGTGGTCGTGATGGATTACGGCAAGAAGATCGGCGATGGCACGCCCTCTGAGGTGCGCAACAACCAGGCGGTGATCGATGCCTATCTGGGGGTGGCGCATGACTGATCCTGACAAAACGTTAAAAGTCACACCGCGTACACCGGGCGTACACCGCGCGTACTGCAACGAAATTTCTGAAGGAAGCCTGTCATGAACGAACAACTGGCTTTTACAATCGAGGTTTTTGCCAACGGGCTGATGGCGGGGGTGCTTTATGCGCTGGTCGCTCTGGGCTTTGTACTGATCTACAAGGCCTCTGGCATTTTCAACTATGCCCAAGGTGTGATGGCGCTGTTTGCCGCGATGACCCTGGTGGGCATCCAGAACGGGCAGGTCCCCTTTGCCCATCTGATCAATGCGATTTTTGGCACGGATGTGCATAAATTCGGCTGGTCGGTTCATAGTTTCGTGGCCATTGTGCTGACCGTCTTTGTGATGATCGCGCTGGCCTGGGCGGTGCAGCGCTTCGTGTTCCGGCACCTGGTGGGGCAGGAGCCGATCATCCTGTTCATGGCGACCATCGGTCTGGCCTATTTCCTGGAAGGGGTGGCGGATCTGATGTGGGGATCTGAGCTGAAGGCGCTCAATGTCTGTTCGTCTGACGGCACCTGTCTGCCGCAGGGCATGAACATGTGGCTTGAGGGCACGACCTATGAGGCGCTGGGATATGGGTTCTTTATCGACAATCTGGATATCGTGGCCTCTATCGTGGCGGTGATCCTGGTGGTCGGACTGGTGATGTTTGCCCAATACACCAAGCAGGGCCGCGCCATGCGCGCGGTGGCCGATGATCATCAGGCGGCCTTGTCTGTCGGGGTTTCGCTGAACTTTATCTGGATCCTGGTCTGGTCGCTGGCGGGGTTTGTGGCCCTGGTTGCGGGTATCATGTGGGGTGCCAAGTCAGGCGTGCAGTTTTCGCTGTCGCTGATTGCGCTGAAAGCGCTGCCGGTGCTGATGCTGGGCGGGTTTACCTCTATTCCCGGTGCCATTGTTGGTGGCTTGATCATCGGGGTGGGTGAGAAGCTGTTTGAATTCCTGATCGGTGCGCCGTTCCTTGGTGGGGCGACGGAGAACTGGTTTGCCTATATGCTGGCGCTTTTGTTCCTGGTGTTCCGTCCGCAGGGTCTGTTTGGGGAGAAGATCATTGAGCGTGTTTGAGGCCGTGATGTTGGACTGGGGCCAGCCCCAGACCCCGGAGTTTACAATGCAAGATGAAGTTGGCGGCAAGATGAAGCTGGGAGAGACATTTTATGTTCTATCGTGAAGCAGGCGATTTCAGCTCGACTTATGCTGAAGACCAACAGACCTTTCCGATCAAGTTTGATCGGTATCGGTATTATCTGGTGTTGTTCATTGCCATTGTTGTCGTGCCTTTTGTCATCAATGACTACTGGGTGAACTCCCTTCTTTTGCCGTTTCTGATCTATGCGATTGCGGCGATCGGGTTGAATATCCTGGTGGGATATTGCGGGCAGGTGAGCCTTGGCACCGGTGGTTTCATGGCTGTGGGGGCCTATACTTGCTACAAGTTCATGACGGGTGTGGACATCTGGTGGGGGGGCGAATTGCTGTTCCGGCTGCCGGAGTTCAACATCTTTTTCTCGGTGATCATGGGCGGTGTGATGACCGCTGTGGTGGGGGTGCTGTTTGGCCTGCCGAGTTTGCGGATCAAGGGGTTTTACCTGGCGGTGGCGACACTGGCGGCACAATTTTTCCTGGTCTGGATGTTCAACCGCATTTCTTGGTTCTACAACTATTCCGCATCGGGCCAGATCAATGCGCCCGAGCGTGACATCATGGGCGTCTTGTTGACAGGGCCCAGCGTGCAGCCCTGGGCGGCCTATCTGTTCTGCCTGTTCTTTACGATCACCTGCGCGGTGATCGCGCGCAACATGACGCGCGGTGCGTCGGGGCGCAAATGGATGGCGATCCGGGATATGGATATTGCCGCCGAGATCATCGGGGTGAACCCGCTGAAAGCCAAGCTGACGGCCTTTGCGGTATCGAGCTTTTTTATCGGCATATCGGGGGCGCTGTTCTTTTCGGTGTACCTGGGCGCTGTTGAAGTGGGCGAGGTCTTTGGCATCCAGAAATCATTCCTGGTGCTGTTCATGATCATCATTGGCGGGCTTGGCAGTATCTTTGGCTCTTTTGCGGGGGCGGCGTTTCTGGTGCTTTTGCCTGTGGCGCTGAAGGTCGTGGGTGTGGATTGGCTGGGCTGGCCCACAGACATCGTGGCGCATTTGCAATTGGTGATTGTGGGCGGCCTGATCATTATCTTTTTGATTGCCGAGCCTCATGGCATTGCGCAGCTTTGGCGGGTGGCCAAGGAGAAATTGAGATTGTGGCCTTTCCCGCACTAGGGGGGCTGCGAAGAAGAAGCGGGACGACGCCCGTAAGCGACTAATCGGAAAACATTCTGGGAGGAAACACCGATGAAATATAAACTAGGTACAATGGCCGTTGCAGGCCTGATGGCAGCAAGCCCCGTCATGGCGGACCTTGTGTTCCCGTCACTGAGCTATCGCACGGGCCCTTATGCGGCGGGCGGTATCCCGTTTGCGGATGGCTATGCCGATTACTTTGCCATGCTGAATGCCCGTGACGGTGGTATCGGCGGCGTGATGACCAAGGTGATCGAATGCGAGACCGGCTATAACACCGAAAAAGGTGTGGAATGCTATGAAAGCACCAAGGGCGAAGGTTCATTGGTGTATCAGCCGCTGTCCACGGGTATCACCTATCAGCTGATCCCCAAGACCACTGCGGATAATATCCCGATGCACACCATGGGCTATGGCCGGACATCTGCTGCAAATGGCGATGTGTTCAGCCATACGTTCAACTATCCTGCGAACTATTGGAACGGGGCATCCGGTGCCATCAACTATCTGCTGAATGAAAACGGTGGATCGCTGGACGGCAAGAAGATCGCGCTGGTCTATCACAACTCTGCTTACGGCAAAGAGCCGATCCGCACGTTGCAGGAACTGTCGGCCAAACATGGGTTCGAGTTCAAGGAAGTGCCGGTGGATCACCCCGGTCAGGAGCAGAAATCACAGTGGCTGCAGATCCGTCGCGACAAGCCTGATTATGTGATCATGTACGGTTGGGGCGTGATGAACCAGGTTGCGGTTCAGGAAGCGGCCAACATCCGGTTCCCGATGGAAAACTTTATCGGCATCTGGTGGTCGGGTTCCGAGAACGACGTGCTGGCGGCGGGTGACGCGGCCAATGGGTACAAGGCGTTGACGTTCCACGGTGTGGGCAGCGACTTCCCTGTGTTTGACGACATCAAGACGCATGTTGTGGATGCGGGCAATGCGGCCGGTGCCGGGGATCAGATCGGCACGGTTCTGTATAACCGCGGTCTTTATGCCGCGATGCTGGCGGCCGAAGCGGTGAAGACCGCCCAGGCGATCCACGGTGTTGCAGACATCACGCCCGCGCAGATGCGTGACGGGATGGAAGCGCTGGAGATCACCGAAGAGAAGATGGCCGCATTGGGCCTGCCGAACTTTGGTCCAAGCTTTAACGTATCTTGTGCCAACCACGGTGGTGACGGTCTGGTTGGGGTGACCCAGTGGGATGCCTCTACCAAGACATGGTCGCTGGTCTCTGACTTTGCACCGACGGACATGGATGTGATCGGGCCGCTGATCGCAGAGGATTCAGCAGCCTATGCCGCTGAGAACAACATCGAAGGCAACTGCTGATAGGCAGACCTTTTCCCTGGCCGCAGCATTGCCTGTGGCCAGGGGATTTTTAGAGAATTCAAACAAAGGGTTGCCCCATGCTGGATGACGCACAAGCCGCCGCGACACAGGTTGATAACGTGTTGGAGGTCAACAACATTGAAGTGATCTACAACCATGTGATCCTTGTGTTGAAAGGCGTCAGCCTGAATGTGCCAAAGGGCGGCATCACGGCCCTTTTGGGCGGAAACGGCGCGGGCAAGACCACGACGCTCAAGGCGATATCGGGGCTGCTGGCGTCTGAGCGGGGCGAGGTGACCAAAGGGTCGATCAAATACCGCGGCACGGATATTTCGCACGCGGACCCGGCGGAGACCGTGAAAAAAGGTGTCGTTCAGGTGATGGAGGGCCGTCATTGTTTTGAGCATCTGACGGTTGAGGAAAACCTGCTGACAGGGGCCTATACGCGCCGTGATGGCAAGGGCGCGATCGCGGCGGACCTTGAGATGGTCTATGAGTATTTCCCGCGGCTGCGGGAGCGGCGCAAGTCGCAGGCGGGCTATACGTCGGGTGGGGAGCAGCAGATGTGCGCGGTGGGCCGCGCCCTGATGTCCAAGCCCGAGACGATCCTGTTGGATGAGCCTTCCATGGGGCTGGCCCCGCAGTTGGTTGAGCAGATTTTCGATATCGTCAAGACGATCAACGAAAAGGAAGGCGTGACCTTTTTGCTGGCCGAGCAGAACACCAACGTCGCGCTGCGCTTTGCCCATTATGGCTATATCCTGGAATCGGGTCGCGTTGTGATGGACGGCCCCGCCGCCGATTTGCGCGAGAACCAGGATGTGAAGGAATTCTACCTGGGCATGTCCGATGAGGGCCGCAAGTCGTTCCGCGATGTGCGTTCGTATCGCCGCCGCAAGCGTTGGTTGTCGTAACCACACTGGCGGGCAAGGCCCGCTGCCTTGCACCAATAGCGCCTGTAGGGTGGGCATCCTGCCCACCATGAGTGAGATAAATCCATGCCCAAGACCTATTACGATGAACTGGAAACCCGCAGTGCGGATGCACGCCAAGCCGACCAACTGGCGCGGCTGCGCGGGCAGCTTGCCGCGATCCCGCAGGCATCGCAGGCCTGGCGGGATGCGGCAGCACAGGTGCAGACGCTGGACGATCTGGCCAAGCTGCCGATCCTGCGCAAATCCGATCTGAGCAAGTGGCAAAAGTCGAAACCACCCTTTGGCGGCATCACGGTGCGCAATTACACCCATGTGTTTCAATCGCCCGGCCCGATCTATGAGCCTGGCGGCAGCAGCCATGACTGGTTCCGCATGGGCCGGTTCTTGCATGCGGCGGGGCTGGGTGCGGATGACATTGTGCAGAACTGTTTTGGCTATCATCTGACGCCGGCGGGTCACATGTTTGAGAGCGGCGCGCGCGCCGTGGGCGCAAAGGTGCTGCCTGCGGGTGTCGGGCAGACGGAGTTGCAGGTCACAGCCGCGCGCGATGTGGGCACGACGGCCTATGCGGGCACGCCCGACTACCTCAAGATCATTCTCGAAAAGGCCGATGAGCTGGGCGTCACGCTGGGCATCACCAAGGCCGCTGTCGGGGGCGGTGCGCTGTTTCCGTCGCTGCGCCAATACTATATCGACCGCGGCATTTCCTGTTTGCAGTGCTATGCCACGGCGGATGTCGGCAATATCGCCTATGAGAGTGCCGCGATGGAGGGCATGATTCTGGACGAGGGCGTGATCGTGGAGATCGTGACCCCCGGCACGGGCGATCCTGTTGCCCCCGGTGAGGTGGGCGAGGTGATCGTGACCTCGTTGAACCGGGATTATCCGCTGGTGCGTTTTGCAACGGGCGACCTGTCTGCCTTTATGGAAGGGACATCGCCCTGCGGGCGCACCAATGCGCGCATCAAGGGGTGGATGGGCCGCGCCGATCAGACGACCAAGATCAAGGGCATGTTCGTGCGCCCTGAGCAGGTCGCGGCCCTGGTCGCGCAACATGCCGAGATCAGCAAGGCGCGTGTTGTGGCCAGCCGCGCAGGCGAGCAGGACGTGATGACCGTGCATATCGAAAGCACGGGCGGCGATATCGCAGCCTATGGCAAATCGGTGGCCGAGGTGCTGAAGCTGAAGGGCGAGGTTGTGATTGCCGCCCCCGGCAGCCTGCCGCGCGATGGTCTGGTGATCGAGGATCAGCGGACCTACGACTGATTTGACGCACTGGTAATCCTGACTGAAATCGTCGAAATAGGGGCATGACATCTGATCCTACCTCTATTGCGGCCAAAGCCAGACGCCCCGACGGGCTGACCGGTCTGTCGGGCGTGGCGCTGTTGGCCGCGCTGACCTGTGCCTTGCCGATGGTGGCGGTGCTGGTTGCAGCGCTGAGCGGCGGCACCGATACGGTCCGGCATTTGATCGCGACGGTTTTGGGCGAATATACCCGTACGACGCTGTTGCTGGTTATGCTGGTGTCGGCGGGCACCTTTGCGATTGGGGTCGGTGCCGCATGGTTGGTGACGATGACCCGTTTCCCCGGTGCCCGCATCCTGGAGATCGCATTGGTGCTGCCGCTGGCCTTTCCGGCCTATGTGTTGGCCTATGCCTATACCAATGTTCTGGATCATCCCGGCATTGTGCAGACCACCCTGCGTGCGGTGACGGGATGGGGGCCGCGCGATTACTGGTTCCCTGATATCCGGTCGCTTGGCGGTGCGGCGTTGATGTTGACGCTGGTGTTGTATCCTTATGTTTACCTCTTGGCGCGGGCGGCCTTCTTGCAGCAAAGCGGGACGACCTTTCTGGCGGCGCGCGCGCTGGGGGCCAGCGCATGGGCCGCGTTCTTTAAGGTCAGCCTGCCGCTGGCGCGGCCTGCGATTGCCGGTGGCGTGCTGCTGGCCGTGATGGAGACGATCGCGGATTTCGGCACGGTGGCCTATTTCGGGGTCCAGACCTTTGCCACGGGCATCTATACCTCGTGGTTTTCGCTGTTTGACCGGGCGGGCGCGGCGCAGCTGGCGCTGTGCCTGCTGACCTTTGCGCTGCTGCTGGCGATGCTGGAACGGGTGCAGCGTGGCAAGGCGCGGTATCATGATGCCGCCCGCCGCGCACAGGCGATGGAGCCGCTTGTGCTGTCCGGTTGGCGCGCGGTTACGGCCACATGCGCGTGCTGTATTCCCGTGATCCTGGGGGCGGTGCTGCCGATTGTCATTCTATTCAGCATGGGCCTGGGATCGGAGCAGAACCTGCTGAGCCCCCGGTACCTGGGATTTATCCGCAATTCGGTGACACTGGCGAGCATTGCGGCGCTGGTCACTGTTGCGGCGGCGGTGGCGATCGGGTTTTTCCAGCGGCTGCGGCCCGGGCGTTTGTCCTGGGGTGCGGGGTATATTGCGCGGCTGGGCTATGCGGTTCCCGGCGGGGTCATCGCGGTGGGGCTATTGGTGCCCTTCGCGGCCTTTGACAATGCGCTGGATGCCTGGATGCGCGCGACCTTTGGCCTGTCCACGGGCCTGTTGATCACCGGGTCGATCTGGCTGTTGATTGCGGCTTATCTGGTGCGGTTTCTGGCGGCGGCCCTGGGGGCCTATGAAGGCGGACAGGCGATGGTGCATGCCAATATGGATGCCGCCGCAAGGTCGCTGGGGCAGACGCCGCTGGGCACGCTGCGCCGGGTGCATCTGCCGATATTGGCCTCCAGTCTGCTGACCGCGCTGTTGATCGTTTTCGTGGATGTGATGAAGGAATTGCCCGCCACATTGATCATGCGGCCGTTCAATTTCGACACGCTGGCCGTGCAGGCCTACCGGCTGGCCAGTGACGAACGGCTGGACGGCGCGGCGGTGCCGTCGCTGGTGATCGTGGCGATGGGATTGCTGCCGGTGATCCTGATCTGCCGTCAGGTGGGGCGGGGCAGATAGCGCACCTTGGGGGTGCCCGGAACCCCCTGGTGCTGCCCGAAAACAATCAGGCCAGCCTGCAACGGGGTTCCGGGTTTTTGCGCCTGCGCTTTGGGATCAGTTCTCTTGCGGTTGCAGTTTGTCTTGGGTCTTGGTGTCGAAGTCAGAGGCGTCATGGCGTTCGCGCAGTTGCAGGGACAGATCGTCGCCAAAGGCGCGATTGACCATGCGCCCGCGCTGCACGGCGGGACGGGCGTCAATGGCTTCGGCCCAACGCATCACGTTCTTGTAGGAGGTGACATCGAGGAAGTCGGCAGCCCCGTACAGGCGGCCCAGCACCAACTGGCCATACCAGGCCCAGATTGCCATATCGGCGATGGAATAGTCACCCGCCATCCATGAATGTTCGGCCAGATGGCGGTCAAGCACGTCCAGCTGGCGTTTGGTTTCCATGGTGAAGCGGTTGATGGCGTATTCATCCTTATGCGGCGCATAGGCGTAGAAATGGCCAAAGCCGCCGCCGAGATAGGGTGCGCTGCCCATTTGCCAGAACATCCAGCTGAGTGCTTCGGTGCGCATGGCGGGATCGGCTGGCATGAAAGCCCCGAATTTTTCAGCCAGATGCAGCATGATCGCGCCGGATTCAAAGACCCGCTGGGGCGTGTCGCCGGAGCGGTCCATCAGGGCGGGGATTTTCGAATTGGGGTTGATGGCGACGAAATCACTGCCGAACTGGTCGCCTTCCATGATGTTGATGATCCATGCGTCATATTCCGCGCCCGTGTGACCGGCGGCCAGCAGCTCTTCGAGCAGCACGGTGACCTTGACGCCATTGGGCGTGGCCAGGGAGTAGAGCTGCAGGGGGTGTTTGCCGATGGGCAGTTCGTGTTCCTTGGTGGCCCCCGCGATGGGACGGTTGATGCTGGCAAAGCGGCCGCCGCTTTCGGCGTCCCATGTCCAGACCTTGGGGGGGGTATATTCGGTTGCGTCAGCCATGCGATTTCCTTTTGGTAGCGGTGGAGCGGGCCTCCACCTTACGGGTTGGAGGTAAGGTGGTGCCTTGGTCCGCCTGTTTCCAGTGCTTTTTTGCCCGGACCCTAAAAGGTGTCATTCATTGCAGAATGCGTTTGAGAAAGGAACAGCACGACATGCAACGTCGGTATATTCAATGAGATGTGCCCAGTGACGTTGCGTTGCGCCCCCACGGTCTGGCGGTGGTGGCGGAGGGGGCGGGCAAGGCCTGTCTTGTGCCACAAACAAAAAGACTGCCCCGAAGGGCAGCCTTTTTAAAATCAATCGCTGTATGCGTAACGGTTCAGCCCTGACGGGCTTTGAACCGGCGCTGCGTTTTGTTGATCACGTAAACGCGGCCTTTGCGACGCACAACGCGGCAATCACGGTGCCGGTTCTTGAGCGAGCGGAGCGAATTGCGAACTTTCATGTTCTTATCCTTCCATCTGTGGCCCCGCCTTATCTGTTAAGACAAGGACCAGCGCCGGGTTACGGTCGACCCCGCCACCCTTATAGAAAGGGCTTGGGGCCAGTGAATTTCGTGGTGGGCGATACTGGGATCGAACCAGTGACCCCTTCGATGTCAACGAAGTGCTCTACCGCTGAGCTAATCACCCACTTTTCCAACTTGTTACCACGGCCCCAAACAAAAATGGGGCGCGAAATGACGCGCCGGTTGGGGTGCTATAAAAGGAGTCGTCAGAGGGATCAAGGGGCTTTTGGCATTCACATGTTCTGCGCTATGTAAGGTACAAAGGGGACACACATGCCCAATTCAGCCTATGAAGTCATAAACCCGGGCGTCAACCGCTCTTGTGTGGTTTTTGCGTCGCCCCATTCGGGGCGCGACTACCCATGGGCATTTCTGCGCAGTTCGGTTTTGGATGAACATGCGATTCGGTCATCAGAGGATGCATTCGTCGACCAACTGTTTGACTGCGCACCAAAATTCGGCGCGACCTTCATCAAGGCGGGTGCGCCGCGGTCCTTTGTTGATCTCAACCGCGCCTGCGATGAACTGGACCCTGCGTTGATCGAGGGGGTTCGCCGCCAGGGACATAATCCGCGCATTGCCTCTGGGTTGGGGGTGATTCCGCGGGTGGTGGCCAATGGGCGTGCGATTTACCGGGGCAAGCTGACCCGGTCAGAGGCGCAGCGCCGCATTGACGAATATTGGCAGCCCTACCATCGAAAGCTGCAAGAGCTGCTGGATCATGCCCATCAGCGCCACGGTCAGGCGGTGCTGATTGATTGTCATTCGATGCCGCATGAGGCGATGGACGGTTTGGTGCGCGCGGGTATGAAACGGCCGCAGGTCGTTTTGGGCGACCGGTTTGGGGCCTCTGCCAGTGGCGATGTGGTGGACCGTGTCGAAGCGGCCTTTGCCGGGGCCGGGTTTGTCGTGACCCGCAACACGCCCTTTGCCGGGGCCTATATCACCCAGGCCTATGGCCGCCCCGCGCGGTCACAGCATGCGGTTCAGGTTGAGATTGACCGCGCGCTTTACATGGATGAGGCGCAGGTCCGGCCCCATGACGGGTTTGAGGACATGCAAGCCGCGCTGCGGCAGGTTGTGGCCGAGGTGGCGCAGATCGGTCAGGGCCGCGTGCCGCTGGCGGCTGAGTGAGCGGGATTGATCGGGTCCGGCCCTAGCGCAGGGCACGGCCCTTGACGATGGCTTTGCTGCCGAATTTTGAACGGATGCTGTCGGTGGCGCGTTCGGCCTTGCCGCGTTTTACGGCATCGGGGTCCAGCAGGTCCCCCGCCTGATCCGCGCCTTCGGCCGCGCTGAGGTCTGAGATCCCGCAGCCGATCAGGCGAAACGGCCCCTGATCATCCAGTTGGTCAAAGAGCGCGCGGGCGTGGCGGTAAATGCGGTCGGCCAATTCGGTCGGATCATGAAGCGACACCCGGCGGGTCAGGGTCTTGAAATCGGAGCGTTTGAGTTTCAGCGTGACGACGCGCCCGGCCAGATCCCGTGCCTTGGCGCGGTCGGCGACCTGTTCGGACAGCCGCCAGATGTGACCATCCAGAATATCGCGGTCGCGGGTGTCCTCGTTAAAGGTGGTTTCCTTGCTGATGGATTTTACCGGCTCATGGGCCGAGACGGGCCGTTTGTCCTGACCGCGGGCCAGATGCCACAGCCTGTCGCCCATGCCGCCGAACCGCGCCACCAGATCGGTCTTTTCCCAGCGCAGCAGATCGGAAAAGGTGCGGATGCCCGCCTTGTCCAGCGCCCCCTGGCTGACGGCCCCCACGCCCCAGATCATCTTGACCGGTTTGTCGCGCAGGAAATCATTGGTCTCGGCCTTGCCGATCACCGAAAACCCATGCGGTTTGTCCAGATCAGAGGCGACCTTGGCGAGAAATTTGTTATGGCTCAGCCCGATGGAGCCGGTCAGGCCCAGCTCATCCTTCATGCGGCGGACCAGCCGGGCCAGCATCACCGCAGGCGGGGACCCGTGCAGGCGTGTGGTGCCGGTCATGTCCAGAAATGCCTCGTCCAGCGACAGGGGCTGAATGGCGGGGGTCAGTTCCTCCATCATGGCGCGGATGGCGCGGGAGGCTTCGACATAGGCGTCCATGCGGGGTTTGATGATCACCGCCTCTGGGCAAAGCTGCAGCGCCTTGAACATCGGCATGGCAGAGCGGACCCCGCGAATACGCGCCACGTAGCAGGCGGTAGAGACGACACCGCGCCGCCCGCCGCCGATGATGACGGGTTTTCCAGCAAGGGCAGGATTGTCGCGTTTTTCGACAGAGGCGTAGAAAGCATCGCAATCCATATGGGCGATGGTGAGGTCAAACAGTTCCGGATGGGCCAGCACACGGGGGCTGCCGCAGGCAGAACAGCGTCTGGCCTGCGCTATTTCTGTCAGACAGTCACGGCAAAGCGCGGCCATGGGACCTCTATCAATAGGATGTGGGGGTAGTTTAGGCGACTCAGGCCGCGTTGAACAAGGCGGATTGCAAAAGCGTCGGCTGGCCCGCTGGATCATTGTTTTTGAGGGGTTTTTAAGAAGCCCCCCGCTGTTTTAAGCGGGGGGGAGGTGACGAACATCAGGAAGAACCAGTTCGTCGGGGAGTATCACCTGCATCAAGGCTAACACCGGAAAGTTAGTTCACATAGTCATGAATTTCTGACTGAGGGGTCAAAGTCTATTTTGTGCTGAATATGATACAGTCACAGGTAGAATATTTATGGTTGCAACGACCCAAGGAACTGCCCGACTGGGTTGATACCACCCCTGAACCGGTGTGCATCAGAGTTCGTCCAGCACTGCCTGCGCTGCCGCACGGGGGTCTGCGGCCTGCCAGATGGGGCGGCCCACAACGATGTGATCGGCCCCGTCGGCGATGGCCTGCCGGGGGGTGGCCACGCGTTTCTGGTCGCCCAAGGCCGCCCCTGCGGGACGCACGCCGGGGGTCACGATCAAACGGCCCTGCGCCTCTGGCAAGGCGCGGATGGCCGCCGCTTCTTGCGGGGAGGCGATGACGCCGTCTGCACCGGCCTCAAAGGCGCGGGCGGCGCGGGTCAAGACCAGATCCGCAACATCGCCCGGCTGGATCAGGGCCGCATCCAGATCGGCCCGGTCCAGCGAGGTCAGGATGGTGACGCCGAGAATTTTCAGATTGCTGCCAGCGGCCCCCTGTTTGGCCGCGTTGACCACATGAGGGTCCCCGTGGACGGTCAGGAAATCCAGATCGAATTGCGCCAGACCGCGCACGGCGGCCTCTACCGTGGCACCGATGTCAAACAGTTTCATGTCCAGAAAGATGCGTTTGCCCTGTTCGTGCTTCAGCTCATTGGCCAGTGCCAAACCGCCGCCGGTCAGCATGCCCAGACCGATCTTGTAAAACGACACGGCATCGCCCAGCTTGCCTGCCAGCTCCAGTCCGGCGACCGCGTTCGGAACATCAAGGGCGACAATCAGACGATCCTTGGACATGGCATCAGACATGGCATTTCTCCTGTTTGGGTGTTTGTCAGGCACTGCCCGACCGATGGCCCGAGGTCAAGTCTGGGGCAAGGGCATATGGGCGAAAGAAAAGGCCCAACAACCGCAATGCGGTCATTGGGCAAGGCTCACAGATATCGCAGGCAGCTCAAATCTGTGAGGGCAAGCAGGTCGCGCGGGGGACAGGTTGCGCGATCTGCGGGGTCGTTTGGGTCCTGACCTTAGGCCAGACGGGGCGCGGGTGCTGTGCCGCATTGCCCGCAGGATTGCACAGTGCCGGTCAGATCAAGGGCGCTGGTATGGGCCCGAAGTCCGGCTTTGGCGGCATGAAGGCGTTTGGCCTGCTGCGTCAATTTATGTGCCGCCGTGGTCAGCGGCATCTTGAGCGACCCTTCGAAAGAACAGGGATAGCGGTGGGTGCCGGTCAATGTCTGGATGGTGACCAGAGCCTCGAATGCGTTGGTCTGTGGGTTGTAGCGCACTGCGCCGGGTGAAAGGGGTGTCGTCTGCATCATGGCCTCCGGTGCCTGACCCTTTGGTGGGCCTTGATCCCTATTTGATCGCAAGGCGGCCGCGCAAAAAGGGGAATAATCTGACGTATCACTCAGATTTGGTCCGCGGGCCGGACACGGCACCAGCGATCACGCGACAGAGCGGTCGGGGCGGGTGATGACCCCCTCAAGCCAGCGTCGGGGATCAAACCGCTGTCTGCCCGCGCGGTGTTGGGCAGGCGTGGTCGTCGCGGATGAATAAAGGCCCCCCTTGGCCTGATGCAGGCGGATGGCCTGTTTGGTCAGGCCCTTGGCGGCCTGATGGAAAGGCATCGTGATCGGTGCTGAAATGGCGCAGGCGTATTTGCGAATGGTGCTGTTGTCGTGGACCGTCACCAAAGCCTGAAAGCTGCGGCTGCTGGCGTCATACCGCACGTCGGTCAATTGAATGGGGCATGTATACATGTCGGTATCCTGTGTTCCTGTGGCATCATTTGCGCGATGCACTGCAGACCTAAGCATGGATTTGGGCGGCAAAAGGTGTCATCGCCAAGATGTTACCTGAGCGTGTGGATGGCGTGTTTTGCAAAGAACGCGGGCTGAAAATTGGCAGATGGTATCGGTTGGCGGCAAGATCGGCTTTCTTGATTGCTCAATGTAATCAGGGGGTAAACGGCTTTTGGGGTGCCCGCGATTAAGGTCGGCTGTGCAGGAATTGCGAAATTTGCACCGCAATTGACTTGAAGCAAGGCGGCGCATTCCCCAAATTGATATTGAGGCCCGATACCCTCGCGTGCCGCCGGGCGGGCGCGAACCACAGGGCGCTTTTAAAAAGGAGATACCCCATGGACTTGAGCAAGTTCACGGAAAGATCGCGCGGCTTTATCCAGGCAGCGCAAACCATCGCGACACGCGAAAATCATCAACGCCTGAGCCCCGAGCACGTCTTGCAAGCCTTGCTGGACGACGATCAGGGTTTGGCCAGCAACCTGATCAACGCAGGTGGCGGCAATGCCACCCGTGTGAAAGAGGCGCTGGCGCTGGCGATGGGCAAGATCCCCAAGGTCACAGGCGACGCGGGCCAGGTCTATCTGGACAACACCACGGCCAAGGTGCTGGCCGAAGCCGAGACGATTGCCAAGAAAGCAGGCGACAGTTTCGTGCCGGTGGAGCGCATTCTGATGGCGTTGTGCATGGTGAATTCGGGTGCCAAGACCGCGCTTGAGGCGGGTCAGGTCACGGCGCAGGGGCTGAATGCTGCGATCAATGACATTCGCAAGGGGCGCACCGCTGATAGTGCAAGCGCCGAGGAAGGTTATGAGGCGCTCAAGAAATACAGCGCCGATCTGACGGCGCGCGCACAGGAAGGTCGCATTGACCCGATTATTGGGCGCGACGAGGAAATCCGCCGCACCATGCAGGTGCTGAGCCGCCGGACCAAGAACAACCCTGTTCTGATTGGGGAACCCGGCGTGGGTAAAACCGCGATTGCCGAGGGTCTGGCCCTGCGGATCGTGAACGGTGACGTGCCGGAATCCCTGCGCAACAAACGTCTTTTGTCGCTGGACATGGGGTCGCTGATTGCGGGGGCCAAATATCGCGGCGAATTCGAAGAGCGCCTCAAGGCGGTGCTGACCGAGGTCACGGAGGCCGCCGGCGAGATCATTTTGTTCATCGACGAGATGCACACGCTGGTGGGCGCGGGCAAGGGCGAGGGGGCCATGGATGCCTCCAACCTGTTGAAACCGGCGCTGGCGCGGGGCGAATTGCATTGTATCGGTGCCACCACGCTGGACGAATACCGCAAGCACGTGGAAAAGGACGCAGCTCTTGCACGGCGTTTCCAGCCTGTCATGGTGCTGGAGCCGACGGTCGAAGATACCATTTCGATCCTGCGGGGCATCAAGGAAAAATACGAATTGCACCACGGTGTGCGGATCAGTGACAGTGCGCTGGTCGCGGCGGCAACGCTGTCTCACCGCTATATCACGGATCGCTTTTTGCCGGACAAGGCCATCGACCTGATGGATGAGGCCGCCAGCCGTCTGCGCATGGAAGTGGACAGCAAGCCCGAAGAGCTGGATGCGCTGGACCGGACGATCCTGCAGTTGCAGATCGAAGAGGAAGCGCTGAAGCTGGAGGATGATCAGGCATCGAAAGACCGTCTGGAGACGCTGCAGAAAGATCTGGCAGAGTTGCAGGGGCGTTCAGCCGAGATGACCGCCGCCTGGCAGGCAGAGCGGGACAAGCTGGCCGGTGCGCGCGACATCAAGGAAAAGCTGGACCATGCACGCGCGGCCCTTGATGTGGCCAAGCGCGAGGGCAACCTGGCCAAGGCCGGTGAGCTGTCCTATGGCGTGATCCCGCAGCTGGAAAAAGACCTGCAAGCAGCAGAATCGCGCGAAGATGGCGTGATGGTCGAAGAGGCGGTACGCCCTGACCAGATCGCGGCGGTGGTCGAGCGCTGGACCGGCATTCCGGCGGGCAAGATGCTGGAAGGCGAGCGCGACAAGCTGCTGCGCATGGAAGAGCAGTTGCATGGCCGCGTCATCGGTCAGGATCAGGCGGTCAAGGCGGTGGCCAATGCCGTACGCCGTGCCCGGGCCGGTCTGAATGATGAGAACCGGCCGCTGGGGTCCTTCCTGTTTCTGGGACCAACCGGCGTGGGCAAGACCGAGCTGACCAAGGCCGTGGCCGAGTTCTTGTTTGATGATGACAATGCCATGGTGCGTCTGGATATGTCCGAGTTCATGGAGAAACATTCGGTCGCGCGTCTGATCGGGGCGCCTCCGGGCTATGTGGGATATGACGAGGGCGGTGTGCTGACCGAAGCAGTGCGGCGCAGGCCCTATCAGGTGGTGCTGTTTGATGAGGTCGAAAAGGCGCATCCGGATGTGTTCAACGTGTTGTTGCAGGTTCTGGATGACGGTGTGCTGACCGATGGTCAGGGCCGCACGGTGGATTTCAAGCAGACGCTGATCATCCTGACTTCGAACCTTGGGGCGCAGGCGCTGAGCCAGCTGCCGGATGGCGGGGATATGGCGCAGGCCAAACGCGATGTGATGGACGCGGTGCGGGCGCATTTCCGGCCCGAGTTCCTGAACCGGCTGGATGAAACGGTGATCTTTGACCGGCTGGCGCGCGAGGACATGGCGGGTATCGTCGACATTCAGATGGCGCGGCTGCTGAAACGTCTTGCCGGGCGCAAGATTGATCTGGCGCTGGATGCGGGGGCCAAGCTGTGGCTGGCAGAGGAAGGCTATGATCCGGTGTTCGGGGCGCGCCCCCTGAAGCGGGTCATTCAGCGGACGTTGCAAGACCCGCTGGCCGAGATGCTGCTGGCCGGTGACATACGCGACGGTGACCGGATCGAGGTCACGGCGGGTGCGGATGGTCTGATCATTGGCGACCGGATCGCGGCGACCAACCGCCCCAAGCCGGATGACGCGACCGTTCACTGACGACATGTATATAGTGTGAGAAAAAGGCCGGTGTTTTACGCCGGCCTTTTTTTTGGGGGCTGGTTGGCACATGGCGAAAGCAAGATCTGTCTTATTTGAGGGCGATGGGGGGACGCAAAGCTGCGGACCTGAACCTGTTGTCAAAAGCGTCGCAGCGATAGGGGCTTGATAGTGCGCCATGAGACTGCGGTGTTGATCAAGCAGGAGGTCAACGCGGGCCACCCGCGCGCGGCTGAGGCTGTGAATGAGTTTAAAGGCAAAGTGATAGGGCAGGCGGGGTTTTGGGCCGATGCGCGACATGGGCGGTCTGCAGCGTGGAGCGGCGTGGCGGAACGGATCTGCGCAAAAGTGGCGGGCGCTGGTTTGACGGAGACTGTCTGGCGCGGAGCCGGTTATGAGGTGAGAAAAAGGCCCGCCGGTATGATCCGGCGGGCCGCGCGTTTCAGTCATCCCCGGGGGGACGGGGACGGCTGAAATCAGGGCATGATCACTTTGTCGATGATGTGGATCACGCCATTTGTCGCCTCGATGTCCGCTGTTGTCACATTGGCGTCGTCAACCATCACGCCATTGTCCAGGTCGATCATTACCGTCGTGCCCTGGACGGTCGTGGCTTCCATGTCGTCGGTCAGGTCGGTGGACATCACTTTGCCTGCGATCACGTGATAGGTCAGGATGCCGGCCAGCATTTCCTTGTTCTCTGGCTTGAGCAGCTCTTCGACGGTGCCTGCGGGCAGGGCGGCGAAGGCTTCATCCGTGGGGGCGAAGACAGTGAAGGGGCCTTCGCTTTTCAGGGTGTCCACAAGGCCTGCCGCTTCGGCTGCGGCGAGAAGTGTGGTGAAGGAGCCGGCACCGGCAGCTGTGTCGACGATGTCTTTGGCGTGGCCCCCGGCAAATGCAGTGGTGCTGATCATTGCGGCGGCGGTTGTCAGGGCAAGTGCAGTTTTACGAAACATTGGTTTCTCCTCAGGTTCCAATAATGAATGTCGTCTGTGACATCGCAGGAGATACGCCCGAGACGGCAATTGGTTCACGGGGGGATTTCCGCCTGTGCGCTGATACTGCGCGTTGAAACCGCAAGGGCGCGGACTAAGCCCGCAGCGCTTTGGCTGGCCAGTCAAATAAGTGTGAAAACCGCGCCGGATTTCGTGATGGAACCGGCACCTGTCGGGGCGTTTGTGGCAGTGCAACCGATCTGACAATTCGGTGTGCGGGGTGAAATGTGGGGGAAACCATTTGGCGATTTTCAAGGTCCACCCTAGCTACTGACTAACGAGAGTAAGGAGAGATCACCCATGGCCCATCGTTGGAAGAACACATTGACACATCGGGACGTCACGCCCAAAGCCGCATTCATGAACCGTCGGCAGGTGATGGCGGGCCTTGCCGCCGGTGTGGGGCTGGCGGGGGTAGGTGGTGCGGCACATGCGCAAGACGCGCTGGTGCCCAATTCCTACGAGGATATCACCCAGTACAATAACTACTATGAGTTTGGCACCGGCAAGGACGACCCCGCCGCCAATGCACATAGGCTGACAACCGCCCCCTGGACCGTCAAGATTGACGGGCTGGTCGACGCCCCCGGCGACTATGCCTTTGGCGACATCATGAATGCGATGACGATCGAGGAGCGCATCTACCGCTTTCGCTGTGTCGAGGCATGGTCGATGGTGATCCCGTGGAATGGTTTTGAACTGGCAGACCTGCTGCAGATGGTCGGTGTGCAGTCGGGCGCGAAATACGTGGCCTTTGAAACGGCGCTGCGCCCTGATGAAATGCCCGGTGTCCGCTATCCGGTGCTGGACTGGCCCTATGTCGAAGGTCTGCGGCTGGATGAGGCGATGCATCCGCTGACGATCATGGCGACGGGCATCTACGGCAAAGACATCCCGAACCAGAACGGCGCGCCGATGCGTCTGGTGGTGCCGTGGAAATACGGGTTCAAATCCATCAAATCCATTGTGCGGATCACCCTGACGGACCGGGAACCGCCCACCAGCTGGAACAAGGCCAATGCAGGGGAATACGGGTTCTATAGTAATGTGAACCCCGAGGTCAGCCATCCGCGCTGGTCCCAAGCGACAGAACGTCCCGTGGGCGGGGGCCTGTTTGCCAAGCGCAAGCCCACGCTGATGTTCAACGGATATGAACAGGAAGTTGCGAGCCTGTATGAAGGCATGGACCTGAAGGCGAATTTCTAAAGCCTGAGATCATCCGGGGCGGGCGGTGTTTTGCAAACCGCCCCCTATTCCAGCCCGCAATACCTATAACGACCCAGACGGATAGGCAGCAGACACGTGACCAAGATTAAAGACATCATCAATGGGACCGTACGCCAGATCCCGACATGGGTTGTCTATATACTCTACCTGCTGCCGGCACCTTACCTGTTCTATCTGGCGCTGACCGGGGGGCTGGGCCCTGATCCGGTCAAGCCGCTGGAACATGAATACGGTGAGATCGCGCTCCAGCTTTTGATCATCGGTCTGTGCATCACACCTTTGCGGCAGTACTTTGGTCTGAACCTGATCAAGTTCCGCCGGACCTTTGGTGTGCTGGCCTTTACCTATGTCACGCTGCATCTGCTGGTCTGGGCGGTGCTGGACGTGCAGGCCCTGGACCGGGTCATCGCGGATATCATCAAGCGGACCTATGTCACGATCGGCATGGCAGGGTTTCTGCTGCTGTTGCCGCTGGCCCTGACATCAAACAATTGGTCAGTGCGCAAACTGGGGCCCAGCTGGCGCAAACTGCACAAGCTGACCTATCTGGCCGTGATCCTGGGGGGGGTGCATTACATCTGGCTGGTCAAAGGCATCCAGTTTGAGCCGCTTATCTATATGGCCGTGATCCTGGGGCTGCTGGCGCTTCGGTTGCGCAAACCACAGCGCGCGGTGCCTGCGGCGGGCTGAACCGGCAATCAGATCGGGATTTGATGGGGTCTGGGGTCATCAGACAGACAACCATGCAGGCGGATTGGGCAGATTGAAAAGAATGCCTCAGGCATTATGCGGGTAAATCATCCCAGCAGCTGAGGTGATTCATCCAAAGGCAGGTGTGAATCGGGTGAATCACACCAGAAATGTTCGCGCAAACAAGCTGAGTCCCCCGGTGTCTTGGGGGTAACCCTGTGGATAACGCAATATGTAGATTTGAGTGCCGGTAGGGTGACCCATGGTAAGAGCAACAAAGCTGCTGAAAGCAGGCTTGTGCTGAAACAAATCTGTAGCAAACATCTGTTTTTATGAAGAAATCCGTGTCCGACATAAAAAACGTGGTTTTCTTGAAAAAAGGGGTTGCGGGTATTTGCGAGTAACACTAGAACCCCCCTTACCGGACGAGCAGCGACGCTCTGAGGGGACGCGAGACGGACTGGACGGAAGCGGAGACGCGGATGGATGGTTCGGAAGCGGTGAGAAATTTTGAGGTTTTAGGGCGGGGCGCGCCGGTAAGTTAGGGCGCATCTGGTCTCTTTTGTCTCTACGTTGTTTGAAAATTAGATATCTGAAGAGATATGTGGGCGGTTTGGTTCATTCGATGGATCAACGTCTGTATATCGCGCTCTTAGGTTTAAGTCTGCAAGGATGGATAGCCGATGATGGAGTGTCAGCTTCACTGTTTGGACGGCTTCTGGTTACTTTGGTAACTGAAGCACAACAAACAGAAAGACTGTTCAATAAGTTTCAGTAAGGCTTATTGGACGATGTGCAGAGGTTCGACGTCAAGGATATGATCGTAAGATCATTTCAACTTGAGAGTTTGATCCTGGCTCAGAACGAACGCTGGCGGCAGGCCTAACACATGCAAGTCGAGCGCACCCTTCGGGGCGAGCGGCGGACGGGTTAGTAACGCGTGGGAACATACCCTTTTCTATGGAATAGCCTCGGGAAACTGAGAGTAATACCATATACGCCCTTCGGGGGAAAGATTTATCGGAGAAGGATTGGCCCGCGTAAGATTAGATAGTTGGTGGGGTAATGGCCTACCAAGTCTACGATCTTTAGCTGGTTTTAGAGGATGATCAGCAACACTGGGACTGAGACACGGCCCAGACTCCTACGGGAGGCAGCAGTGGGGAATCTTAGACAATGGGCGCAAGCCTGATCTAGCCATGCCGCGTGTGTGATG